>OLJA01001489.1_pt1 | contig 11752 bp, 10 predicted proteins | sample 1601401 | NCBI WGS metagenome assembly OLJA01 (sample SAMN01915217, study PRJEB22387) | human gut metagenome | isolation source: stool | host: Homo sapiens | place: USA | reverse complement strand
TTCCATATTTTCAATATTCACCACGAATGAATTTGTCTTCTCTAGCATTTCTTTATCGTATTCGACTTCTCCTTCTTCAAACGTAAGGATCATTGTTTTCTCGCCGTCATTAAAATAATCCTGGTTTAATGTTTCTTTGATCAGTGTTGATTTTCCACTTTCTAAAAATCCCCATACCAGGTATGCCGGTAATTCGTACATCTTTTTTCCTCCTGTTATTTAAAAGAATAAACCTTCTAATTCATCTTCTTTTAATTTTGATCCGATCACACAGATTCTTCCTGTATAATCTGCTCCGCCATCACGTATCTCGTACTCCTCAGGGACAGCGTCAAAGTAAATCCACCTTCCATCGGCACCGCTTACCATACCCTTTGCTCTTAGAATAATACCGAACTCAGACTTCTCTGTGAGCTTGACAAGTATGTCCTCAATCTCTTCCTTAGTGTATACATGAGGGGTCTCCCTGCCCCAGCTTGTGAACACATCATCTGCATGGTGGTGATGGTGATGATGTCCACAGCCACAGCTGCACTCCTTTCCATCCTCATGATGATGGTGCTCATGCTCATCCTCGTCATCATCATCATCGTCATGGTGATGTCCGCAGCAGCACTCCTCACCGTCCTCATGGTGGTGATGGTGATGATGCTCATGCTCATCTTCATCCTCGTCGTCATCATGGTGATGGTGCTCTGCCGAATGCTCAAGAGCCTCCTTTAAAAGCTCGTCCATAAGTGACTTCTTCTCAAGAGCCGATACAATCTGCTCACCGTTAAGCTCATCCCAAGGGGTTGTGATGATAGCTGCCTCAGCATTCTTATCACGGATAAGTGCAACGCTCGCCTCAAGCTTGGCAGCATCCATGTTCTGTGTTCTTGAAAGAACGATTGTGCCGGCATGCTCAATCTGGTCATTATAGAACTCACCGAAATTCTTCATATACATCTTAGCCTTGGTTGCATCTGCAACAGTGAGGAAACAGTCAAGTTCAAGACCTGCCTCGTCCTTAACCTTCTCAACCGCAGCTACAACATCGGAGAGCTTGCCTACGCCAGATGGCTCGATTATGATTCTGTCCGGAGCATACTCCTTGGAAACCTTTATGAGAGCCTTACCGAAATCTCCCACAAGTGAGCAGCAGATACAGCCTGAATTCATCTCCGTTATCTGAATGCCCGCATCCTTTAAGAAACCGCCGTCAATTCCTATCTCACCAAATTCATTCTCTATCAACACAACCTTCTGTCCTGCATAAACCTGCTCTAAAAGCTTCTTAATAAAAGTAGTCTTACCTGCGCCTAAAAAGCCTGAAATAATTGTTACCTTTGCCATTTTAAAATTCATTCCTTTCTAAAAAAATGATAATTATCTTTTGACAGCTTGTTATTATATCACTTGTGTTGTATAAATGCAAATATGAAATTCAAATTCATATTTCACCATAATACCATAAACCGATGTCGGGGTCAAAACATGCTCTATAAGCTTAGCGTGTATAACATATTATCCATCCATACATTAAATCAGCATATTTGATACCCGGCATTGTGAACTTATTATATCAAATTTTCATAAAACTGTTTCAATTATATATTAAATATAGTATAATTGATGGATAAAGTACCAAGCTTTCTTTAAAAGGTACATTTCCTGATTTTATTTTGTGTATTTATATCAGATCTATGGAGGATTATTATGGCAAACAAGAAGATTGTAGTTGCCCTCGGGCGCAATGCTTTCGGTGAAACCTTCCCGGAGCAGAAAGAGAATGTAAGCAAGGCGGCAAAAGCTATAGCAGACCTTGTTGAAATGAAGTACGATATTGTTATCACACATAGCAACGGACCACAGGTTGGTATGATTCAGACAGCCATGACAGAGTTTGCACGTCTTGACCATCGTTATACCGTAGCCCCTATGTCTCTGTGCGGTGCTATGAGCCAGGGATATATTGGCTACGATTTACAAAATGCCATCCGTACAGAGCTTTTAAATCGTGGAATCTATAAGACAGTCTCAACCATCATCACACAGGTTAAGGTTGATCCATTTGACCCGGCATTTTCTAACCCTACCAAGGTAATAGGAAGATATATGACCAAGGAAGAAGCCGAAGCTGAAGAGGCCAAGGGAAATTATGTTGTGGAGGAACCTGAAGGCTACAGAAGAATCATTGCCGCTCCTAAGCCTATGGATATATATGAAATTGATGCCGTGAATGCACTGCTTGACGCACATCAGATTGTAATAGCAGCCGGCGGCGGCGGAATCCCTGTGCTTGAGCAGCGCACCAGGTTAAAAGGTGCAAGCGCAATCATCGAGAAGGATTATGCTGCGGCACGTCTTGCAGAGCTTACTGAAGCCGACACACTTTTATTCCTCACAGTCTATGACAAGCTCACCGTCAACGCCGGCAAGCCGGACGAACGTTCATTTGAGAATGTGACTGTAGCCGACCTCAAGCCTTATGCGACAACAGGCGACTTCGGTCCAATAACCACACTTCCTAAGGTTAATGCCGCCATTGAGTTCGTTGAAGCAGGCACAGGAAGAAAGGCCGTCATCGCGAACCTAGAGCATGCTAAGGATGCGCTTCTCGGAAGGTGTGGTACAACCATCACACGATAATATTTAATATAAGCCGGATTGCAGAAGTACCCGAACATTCTGCAACCCGGCTTTTTAATACAATAATCTTTTTAGTTTAGTTATAAATTCAATAACCATTTAGCGAAAACACATAATCAAGTATATTGATAAGCTCTTTTCCTGTATATCTTGAATAGACCGCCTCCCTTGCCATAACCGGGTTATCAGTAATAATATTGTCCACGCCCATGTTGGCAAGTGACTTCACTATCGATGGTGCGTTCACGGTCCATACATACAGTTCCTTTCCATATCTGTGTACAGAATCAACCAGTGCCTTATTCACAAAAGAGTAGTTGATACTTATGACATCGACATAGCTTATTGAGTAGTATGCTCCATAAGCTGCGGACAGCACATAACCTGTTTTTATATCACTGTTAAGCTTCTTGACTTCGGCTAAAACAGAATAATCCGATGAAGTCACAATGCACCTGTCCTCAAATCTGTTACGTTCGATTATGTCTACGACCGCCTCTGTCAGACCCTTTTCCCTTTTATTGTATTTAATCTCAATGTTGAGCTTTACCAGTGGTCCGATTTCTTTTATAACCTCTTCAAGTGTAGGAACCTGCTCTCCGGCAAAATCAGCAGAGAACCAGCTTCCTGCATCAAGTTCCTTGATTCTGTCATAGGATACCTGCCATATATTTTTATTGACTCCTGTCGTTCTCTTTAAATTCGAGTCATGCATGACCACCACAACATTATTGGAGGTAAGATGAACATCCAGCTCCACATAATCTGCCAGATCATAAAGTGCCTGTTTAAACGCAGACATAGTATTCTCCGGTGCCAGCCCTGAGCTTCCCCTATGTGCGCTTATTTCCGGAACTTTTAAAAGCTCTACCTTATCGAATGGATTTCTGGCAGTTCCAACGAATATGTACACGCATATCATTATACCTGAGATGACTGCCCCCGCCACTATGCCAGCCTTAACAGGAGTTTTAAGATACACAGGATTATCTATAACTTCCTGCGTATTTTCAGATGCTCTCCATACCCTTCCGATTTCCTTCCTGTAGCGGAAGAACATACTGGAAATAACAAGATATGAAGCCGGCGTTGATATCAGCACAAGTATAAAAGTTATAATATTCTTAAATCCCTTGATTACAGTAAGATATATGGCCATTCCCGCTCTTGTAAAATTTAACAGGAGACTCCCTCCAATCACAATCAAAGAAATCACAAGGAACAGAGCGCCCACTGCTGCCATTATCATAACATTCCAGAACAACACCAACATAATTGTTCTTAATGTCCTTCTGCGAAGCAGCGATGCGCTTCTTTTGTATGCGTCCTTTACATTTTCACTTCCATATATAAGATAATTAGGTGTAAATATCTCTCTGATAGCCAATGCAAATAAGACAAAACATACGAGTAATATCACAAGGTACATTATGTTTTTATTGCCGAATACCCTGGTAATATACTCCGGAAATTTCAGGTTTACCATCACAAGTCCGAGAATTATGATATTAGAAAACGGAAATAAAAATATCTCGTACAGTACCATAGAGGTATTATGCAGCTTAAATTTAGAACGGAAATTGTGCATACCCGCATAGAACATATCATATATGCCAATCCGTTTTCCAACAATTCCTGCTTCTATCGCAACGGACATACAGCATTTCTCAAAGAAATTATATATTGCAGCCAGAAACACAAGCAGTACAAGCATTGCTATTATAAACGGGTTGGTAAAATATCGGGCGATATATCCATTAGTCAGGTATTTTATTCCCACAATTTTAAAACTAAGCTTAAATAAAAGCAAAAAAAGCGGATAACCCACTGCCACCGCAACCACCTTGTAGATCAGTTCGAATATTACCAGTGTCTTTCCGCATTCTTTAAAAAGTGTAAAATTATCCTTAAGAAGATTCTTCATCAACCATGCTCTTTTCAATTTTAAGTATACTATGCCATCTTCTCCGTGTTGTTTCCCTCATTTTTATCCCTGAGCGAACGATAAAACTGATGTACAAAATCCACCGTGTATGAGATAAAAAGCAGTACAGCAAGCGGTCTTACCACCATAGGGTTAATAGCATGCACCATAAGCTTTATTCTAACATTAATAACCATAAACAGCAACACACAGATTACACCCCATGCAAGTGAGCTCTGCAAACAGAGTATTCCCTTATAGTTAAATCTCTTATGGTCATAATTCCACCAGAGCTCTCCAAACAGCTTAATCATTACCATCGCCACTATATATTCAAAAACTGTTCCACCTACACAGCCTGCAAAAAAAAGTGCAGGCGGATTGCCCGCAAATGGTGCAAACAGTGTAAATGCACCCAGACAGCCGAAGCCGTATATCACGCAAAACGGAAGCTTTGCAAAACCTCTGTTCTCCCAATAGCCAAGCTGAGCCCTGATAACCACGCATTCCATACACCAGCCCAGAAAGCTGTAGATGAAAAACCATACTATGAATTGATATATGTTCAGGTCACTAAAATTTCTAAAAATAATTTCTCTCATTTCTCTCTCCCTCTCTATGGCAGACATATTTTCACACTACCACATGTATTTTATTATATTTTTTACAAAAAGACAACTAAATCTTTAGAAATTTTATTATTTTATAATATTTATACCTCAGCCCTGTTCTTCCGGAAAAATAACGTCTATTCCTTCCGCCTCAAATTTGCTGAGCCATTCGTCAGAGGGTTTTCTATCTGTGATGACCATATCCACCTCTTTTATCTCTCCGACCTTCGTAAAAGAGATTTTATTGAACTTAGAACTGTCCACGGCAAGAATTTTCTTCTTGGCTGCCTGAATGAACGCCATCTTTACCTGCGCTTCACTCTCGTTAGAATCCGTCATTCCATGCCGGATGTCAATTCCTTTTACCGAAAAAGCGGCCTTATCAACATTGAACGAATTGATCATTCTGATTGCCTGATATCCGACAAGCGAAAGTGCGCCCTCCTTCATAAGTCCCCCTGTGGAAAGAATCTTCCAGCCCTTCCTGTCCGAGAGCTCTATCATAATCTCTATCGAATTAGTAATAACCGTAAGATTCTTTTTATTTTTTATGCTCTTAGCCACAAACAGAGCCGTAGAACTCGCATCAAGTATAATGTGGTCACCGTCCGAAATCATTTTTGCAAGCAGCTCTCCTATAACCTGCTTACCTGCAACATTCGATTTTTTGCGGACTATATACGGGAGTTCCACATTAAGGCTCTCGTTTATCACCGCCCCACCGTACGTTTTCTTGGCAAGCCCTTCCGCCTCAAGCTTCTCGAGATCCCTTCTTATCGTCTCCTCAGTCACATTGTACAGTTCACTTAAATCGCTCACCACAACCTTTCTGTCTTCCTTAAGCTTAGCCAATATTGCATTTCTTCTTTCTATCGCCAACATAATTTTCCATCCCACCATTTCGCAGCCAACAGCTATATTATCAATGTTACACAAAACCCGCTCTGAGTCCCTTATTCTGTGCAATAACAGCTTATCATTTTGCAAAAATCATGTCAATTTATTAATTTTGCTTATTTTCAACATAAGTATTTTATGTTATGATAAAAAAGTATGACCGTTTAGGTATATGACGTTAAACTAAAGCATTTGGCATTATGCCTGTACAGAAAGGACAAATATGTTTGCATATAACAATGAAGTAACAGCAACACCTTGTGAGCCAGGTGTTTCAAGAAAAGTGCTCACCTATTCCGAAGAGCTTATGATGTGTGAAATCACATTTGAAAAAGGCGCCAAGGGCAATTTTCACCAGCATGAGCATCTCCAGATAACATATATTGCTGAAGGCAGTTTTGAATTCACTATCGGCAATGAGACAAGGATTGTAAACAAAGGCGACAGCGTATACATGCCTTCAAATGTGCGTCACGGCGTCACATGCCTTGAGGCAGGCAGGCTTGTGGATGTGTTCAATCCTATGCGCAAGGATTTTATTAAATAAGCCGGATTGGAAACAGCCCAGCCATATTGCGTTTTTATTTATAAAACCAGAATCATTAAAGATATTTCAGATATAAAAGGAGACAGATTTTAAATGGCAGATTTAAAAAGTGAAATTAACAAGAGGCGGACCTTCGCCATTATCTCCCACCCTGATGCAGGTAAGACCACCCTCACAGAGAAGTTCCTTCTATACGGCGGTGCAATCAACCTTGCCGGTTCGGTAAAGGGAAAGAAAACGGCAAAGCATGCTGTGTCAGACTGGATGGAGATTGAAAAGCAGCGTGGTATTTCCGTCACATCATCAGTACTGCAGTTCAACTATGATGGTTACTGTATCAACATTCTTGATACTCCGGGACATCAGGACTTCTCAGAGGACACCTACCGTACACTCATGGCAGCCGACTCCGCGGTCATGGTAATCGATGCCTCCAAGGGTGTTGAGAAGCAGACAATCAAGCTTTTTAAGGTATGCGTTATGCGCCATATACCTATTTTTACATTTATCAACAAGATGGACCGTGAGGCAAATGACCCATTTGAGCTCTGTGATGAGATTGAGAGTGTACTTGGAATAGCCACCTGTCCTATGAACTGGCCAATAGGCTCCGGAAAAGAGTTCAAGGGAGTGTATGAGAGAAATGAGCGCCGCGTCTCCACCTTCAAGGCTGAGATGAATGGTCAGAAGGAGGTTGACACAACCACCATCGGAATTGATGACCCGGCACTCAGGGATGAGCTTGGCTCCGCTTTCTATGACAAGCTTTTAGAGGACATAGAGCTTCTTGACGGCGCCAGTGCGGAATTTGATCAGGAAAAGGTCAGCGCCGGTGAATTATCACCTGTATTCTTCGGTTCGGCACTCACTAACTTCGGTGTGGAGACATTTTTAAAGCACTTCTTAAAAATGACCTACTCCCCGCTTCCAAGAATGTCCAACGAAGGTCTGATAGACCCATTTACAGAGGATTTCTCAGCGTTCGTATTCAAGATTCAGGCTAACATGAACAAGGCACACCGCGACCGAATTGCATTCATGCGTATCTGCTCAGGCAAGTTCGAAGCAGGCATGGAGGTCAACCATGTCCAGGGCGGTAAGAAGGTCAAGCTCTCTCAGCCCCAGCAGCTCATGGCATCCGAGAGAAAGATAATCGATGAAGCGTACGCAGGTGATATCATCGGCGTATTTGACCCGGGAATCTTCTCAATCGGTGACACACTCTGTCTCTCCAACAAAAAGTTCCAATATGAAGGTATTCCAACCTTCGCACCTGAACATTTTGCAAGGGTACGCCAGATTGACACCATGAAGCGCAAGCAGTTCATAAAGGGAGTCAACCAGATTGCACAGGAAGGTGCAATTCAGATATTCCAAGAGTTCAACACCGGTATGGAGGAAATCATCGTCGGCGTTGTCGGTGTCCTTCAGTTCGATGTACTTAAGTTCCGTCTTGAGAGCGAGTATGGCGTAGAAATCCGTCTTGAACCGCTTCCTTACGAATATATACGCTGGATTTCACCTGAGAGTACGGTTGACCTCACACGTATTGCCGGCACCTCCGACATGAAGAAGATTAAGGACTTAAAGGACAGACCTCTGCTTCTCTTCGTAAATGAGTGGAGCATCAACATGGTATGTGAGCGTAACAAGGGACTTGTGCTTGAGGAGTTTGCAAAGAACTAAGCAGATTAATTTCCAATCAAAAAACAGGTTCACACATACCTCTTACATCGGATAATTATTGTCAGGTGTATGGTATATGTGAACCTGTTCTTATTTCGCTGCTTTCTCTGCTGTATCAACAGACTCTTTATTCCTCCGAGCTGCCTGCATTGCCTGCAGCATCATCGTAGGTGTCAAGGAAATGATGTCTCACTCCATTCTGCTTATACGCGACAATTGTGCTCAGGTTGACATTCTCTACACTCTTAAAAATATTCCCCTCGACAAAAGGATTCACTTTCTTAAGCTCTGCGATAAGCTTCTTTACCTCAAGCCGCTTAGACTTGCTCTGACCATCCTCGGCACAGGATGAACAGGTGTCCGTGAACTTGCAGGCGCACTGGATGAACTTAAGCTCGTTCGCATCGCGCCATGCCTTTATATCATCCTCACGAATAAGATAGAGCGGTCTTATAAGCTCCATGCCCTCAAAATTCGTGCTGTGAAGCTTAGGCATCATGGTCTGCATCTGGGCACCATAGAGCATTCCCATGAGTATAGTCTCTATAACATCATCGTAATGATGACCAAGCGCAATCTTGTTACACCCAAGCTCCTTCGCCTTGCTGTAGAGGTGGCCACGGCGCATGCGCGCACACAGGTAGCACGGTGATTTCTCCACATTGAATACCGACTCAAATATATCCGATTCAAATATTGTAACCGGGATATTAAGTCTTTTAGCATTGCTCTCAATGAGCTTTCTGTTCTCAGGACTGTAGCCCGGATCCATTATAAGGAACTTCACCTCGAACGGAAACTTATTGTGGCGCTTTAATTCCTGAAAAAGCTTCGCCATGAGCATCGAATCCTTGCCCCCGGAGATACACACTGCGACACGGTCCCCCTCTTTCACAAGCTCATACTCATTTATCGCCTTCGTAAATTTCGACCAGATTGACTTTTTAAAGCGCTTTCTTATGCTCCCCTCAACCTCAGCGGCAAAATCGGCATCACTCTTTTCGGCACTCATTTTCTTAATGTCCGCCATCAGCCATGCAATATATCCGCCCTTAAGGCTCAGTGCGCCAGTCCCCTGCTCATGTAACGCCTCAGCAAGCTCTAAGCTTGTCTCCCCTCTCTTGCAATACAAAAGAAGCTTCCTTCCGGTATATTCTGCGGCATTTTCGAGCAGCTTCTCACCAGGTATATTCACACTGCCCTTAATATTGCCGTACGCAAAGGAAAGCTCATCCCTGACATCAATGAGTTCATAGCCATCCTCCATGTATTTTGAAAGCTCACTTATGTCTATCTCAAGCTCAGGCATGCTGTTTTCCATTTCACCATCAAAAACCATATTATTATCCAAAACTGTCCCACACTCTCTTTCTTCTACCTGTCAAAGCAATGCGCAGCCTGCTGCCATGCACGGCTCCTGCTGTTTACATAACAAAAATCAAGGTGCCAAAACAATTTTGACACCTCTTACTCTGAAATATTATTTTATTTGTTTATTCACACTATGTCAATAGGATATTTATAGCTGCCACCCATATCTTCAACCGGCTCCTCATTGTGTCTCTTTTTCTTGGCATGCACCTTACATGCGCTGTCCGCCTTCATCGCCATATTGAAAAATACAATTCCTATCACGAAAAATACCGATATCATTCCTACACCCTTGCTCATGCTTCCTGTAATCTGGGTAACCACACCGACAACCGTTGTGCCAAGAAATGCCGCTCCCTTGCCGCAGATGTCCATAAATCCGAAATACTCTCCTGCCTGTTCAGCCGGAATAATCTTCGCAAAATACGAACGTGAAAGTGCCTGAACACCGCCCTGAAACATTCCGACAAGCCCAAGCGATATGCACCCAGCCGCTCCGACAAGCATAGATATAGTGAAAAGAATTTTCTTAAATCCCTTTATATCCGCCATAATGCCGACCACCGGTCCCATGACCGCCACAATTATTGTCACAATCGACGCCGCATAGCCCCAGTATGCAAGATAATCCGAATCTGACAGCCCGGAACTGCCCGCAAGATAGTTAAAATACAGCGGCATTATGGTCGAAACCAGCAGCACAAATGCCGAATTTACAACATCACACAACGCCCAGTTTCTTTCTTCCCTAGTCATCTTCATGCCGGCATACCTTCCTTTACAACGTGACAGCCATCCTGTTCTGCACTGTCGAATGCGGCTGACGGTTCAATGTCATTTTTAGGAAATGTATTGTTCAATGTATCGACATCCTCTCCGGCTACCAGCTTAGAGCCAAAGGTATATTGATAAATCGGATTCCAGTCATCCAGTTCGCTGTACTCATTTATGAGCTGCACCGCAAGCTTCTCCGCCTTTCCATACAGCTCCATAAGCTTTTCGTTGCTGTCCTTGCAGAGCGGATCAGCATTGTAATTCACCATAAGTCCGTGCATTTCCTTATAATTTCCGGAAATCCTGAGCAGCCCGTTCACAAGCATTCTCTTAAGTCCTGACGGTGCAAGCAGAAGTCTGTTATACTTTATCATTCCTTCAAGTGCCTGCATAACCTGTTCAGGTGTAGTTCCCTCATAGAAGCAGCTTATAACCTTAGCATTCCTCATGCTTGGTACGATATGATCAGTGAGTGAATGTCTTACAGGGTCAAATCCATCCCTCAGCATAAGCATTCTGTCAAACTCAACCTCTATCTGCGCATGTGGCACCCCGCTTTTTTCTATCTTCTCATCAATATAACCATGACATGTCACGTCAAGCGCAAAATGACACATAACGCCATACATATACGCAAGGTACGGTGCCTTGTTATCCTTGTTCTCAATCACCTTTACAGCATGCTCAAAAAACTCAATTCCCGGTCTTGCATGCATTCCATACCCAATACCATTTATCACATTTGACCTGAGCGGTCTATAATAAAATAAAATGTCCGGTCCATGAAGCCCTATAAGATACAATTGACGGTACATGCTCAGCGTGTGCCATGCCTCACCTGTAAGCTCCTCTGCAGCTTCTTTTCCCATTCTATAATGTGCGTATGTCGACGGCATAACAATCCCTCCTTAATGCAACAGCTACTCCAATCCGTTTCTATAAACCAAGTATAGATAGCAGATTGATTTTTAACTATCACAATCGGGTGTAAGTTATGTAAAATATATGTAATCTAAAATTCCGGGACAGGGGTCTGGTCCGTGTCCCGGTTTCCTGTGGTGGGACACGGGACCAGACCCCTGTCCCAATACAAAAAGGTTTCATGCATTTACAAGAAATATGCATGAAACCCTTTTAATCAATTTTTAAATTACTTTTATTCCATTATAAGTACTTTTTTACCTTCAAATGCGAAACCATAATGCCTTATTTGTTCCTTCGGAATACCAATTGAAACCAGCTCCGCATCATAATCCTTCTCTTCTATCTGCCTGAGTGCCGACTTCGCTGTATCTTCAAGCGTGCTCTCAT
>OLJA01001486.1_pt1 | contig 11763 bp, 8 predicted proteins | sample 1601401 | NCBI WGS metagenome assembly OLJA01 (sample SAMN01915217, study PRJEB22387) | human gut metagenome | isolation source: stool | host: Homo sapiens | place: USA | reverse complement strand
GTATGATGATGTTATCGATTATGCAATCGATATAGGTGTGGAGAATGCATTTATCCAGGAAGGTGATGTCGCAAAGGACAGCTTCATACCGGATTTTGATATGTTGTCAGGTGTTTAATTCAAATTCAATGGTCGAAAGTATTCAGTTGATTTAGAGACGTCAGGTTTAAAAAAAGTATTCAGTTGATTGAGAAGTGTTAGGCTCTTAAATATGTAGTTTTGCAATTAACTGCTAAGATTTGGGTGTTAAAACGTGCTCTGTAATCGTAACTTTTTATAGCATGTTACACATTATTAACATGAATTGGCATGTTTTTACACACGAATTTTAATGAATAATTATTAAAAAGTGAGGATTAGTATGAAATATAATTGCCCTTATGATAAAAAATGCGGAGGCTGTAATCTGCTAAAGCACGATTACGCAGAACAGATTAAAATAAAGAAGGCTGCACTTGCAAAGCTTCTGGCTCCTTACGGTAAGCTCACGGAAGTTATCGGAATGGAGAACCCTCTTCACTATCGCAACAAGGTACATGCCGTTTTCACAACGGATAGAAAAGGAAATATCATATCGGGAGTGTACGAGGAAGGAACACATAAGGTTGTTGCAGTGGACAACTGCCTTATCGAGAATGAAAAAGCGGATGCCATAATTGCAACAATCAGAAAGCTTCTGCCATCATTTAAGCTCAAGGTCTATGACGAAGACCGCAGAACGGGACTTTTCCGCCATGTCCTTATAAGAACCGCACATAGCACAGGTCAGATTATGGTTGTGTTAGTCTTATCAAGTACGATGTTTCCATCAAAAAATAATTTTATAAAGGCACTATTAAAGGAGCATCCTGAGATAACAACAATAGTTATGAATATAAATGACAAGCGCACTTCCATGGTTCTTGGCGACAGAGAGCAGACCATTTATGGAAAAGGCTATATTGAGGATGTTCTTTGCGGCAATACATTCCGCATTTCGCCGAAGTCGTTCTATCAGGTTAATTCTGTACAGACAGAGATTCTCTACAATAAAGCAATCGAGTTCGCACAACTTAGAGGTGATGAGACAGTCATAGATGCTTACTGCGGAATCGGAACCATCGGAATAACAGCAGCGGCACATATGGCAAAGATGGAAGAAAATAATAAAAATAACCTAAAAAGAGGAAATGTTATCGGTGTGGAGCTTAACGCTGATGCGGTAAAGGATGCAGTCGCCAACGCCAAGCGCAACAACATGGATAATATCCGTTTCCACTGTGACGATGCAGGAAAGTTCATGACAAGAATGGCGGCTAACGGTCAGAAAGCCGATGTTGTATTCATGGATCCACCGCGCTCAGGAAGTGATGAAGCGTTCCTAAATTGTGTTGCGAAACTGTCGCCTAAAAGAATAGTCTATATTTCCTGCGGACCGGATACGCTCGCACGCGACTTGGGCGTGCTCAAGAAAAGAGGGTATAAGGTTGAGAAGATGGTGGGGGTGGATTTGTTTCCGATGACGGGGCATGTGGAGTGCGTGGTTGCACTACATCGGGTCGATATGTAAGAATCCTTGATTTTAGGCACTTTGAGAGGCATATGATGTTCTCGCAGAGTGACCGAAAAACCTACAAAAAGGCGATTTCAGACGGTGTAAATGTCTCGGTCGTTTTGGATGTGGGGTGTGGGAACACATAAAAGTACAGTTACAGTAATTTCAAGTTATTCAACAGAATAAGAAACGTGAGAGACCGTTCATTTTCAAGTAATTGGAGATGAGCGGTCTTTTTCTATGCAATGGAGGATGTAATGGAAGAGATTAAGAGTATCAGAATTAGTGAGCTAAAGGACTTTAAAAATCACCCTTTTCATGTACAGCAGGATATGGAATTGTGTGCTCTGATGAAAAGTATCGAGGATGAGGGCGTGATTGTACCTTTGCTTGTAAGACCGAATCCTGACGGAGAAGGTTATGAGGTAATTGCAGGACACAGACGAAAGGCAGCAGCACTGTGGGCTGGTCTTACGGAAGTTCCAGTAGTTATTAGGGAACTGGATGATGATCAGGCGATAGTGGCGATGGTAGATTCTAATTTGCAGCGGGAGAACTTAAAACCAAGTGAGAAGGCTTATGCTTATCGTATGAAGCTGGAAGCTATGAACAGACAGGGAAGAAAAACGGACATCACTTCGGCTCAAGTTGGACCGAAGTTGGAGAGAAGTAATGAGCTGCTGGCAAAGCAGGTGGGTGAGAGTGTGGCACAGATTAAGCGGTATATACGGCTTACCCATCTGATTCCGAAGATACTGCAAATGGTGGATGAGGAAAAGATAGCTTTTACGATTGCGGTGGAACTGTCTTATCTGAAGGTGGAAGAACAGTATGAGCTTCATGCGGTCATGGATATTGAGCAATGTACACCGTCTTTATCGCAGGCAAACCGGATGAAGCGAATCAGTCAGTCCGGTGGTCTTGATATGGATGTGTAATGATGGATGGGAGCAGGGATGGCACGAGAGAAACGGCGGCAACCTGTCTTACCGCATTAAAGACGAGGAAGTGGCGGAGGTAAAAGAGTTCCTTCATTATGAAAATGAATGGAAACCGATTGGCACCAAAGTCCCCGGACTTGCGAGCGAATATTTCCTCGTAACAGGCAGCGGGAAATATTTCCGCAATGTCATCATTGATCCGGAGGATAGTATCTGCATCATCGAATTGGATGAAAAAGGAGAGAATTACCGCATCCTTTGGGGCCTGGTAAACGGAGGCAGACTGACCAGTGAGCTGCCGAGCCACCTGATGAACCATGAAGTGAAAAAAGGCGTTACCAATGTTTATCATGCACATACCACGAATGTGATCGTGCTGACATTTGTACTGCCGTTGGAGGATAAAGTATTTACTAGAGAACTCTGGGAGATGGCGACCGAGTGCCCGGTTGTATTTCCTTCCGGAATCGGTGTAGTAGGATGGATGGTGCCGGGCGGCCGTGAGATCGCAGTGGCGACAAGTGCCCTGATGAAAGAATATGATGTGGCAATCTGGGCGCATTACGGCATGTTCTGCTCAGGGGAAGACTTTGATCTTACATTCGGATTAATGCACACCGTAGAGAAATCCGCGGAAATCCTTGCAAAGATGCTGTCCATGAGACTGGATAAAAGACAGACAATCTCACCTCAGAATTTCAGAGATTTGGCGAAAGATTTTAAAGTAACTTTACCGGAAAAGTTTCTATATGACAAATAATGTACATATCACATATTTGGCGTATCAGAAGCATGAAGCATGTTTCGATATTCCATAGGCGTACATCCGTATTTCTTGCGGAACAGCTGAAAGAAAAAGCTGGTATTCTGATATCCGACGGCAAGGCTGATATCATTTGTGGAAAGTGCGGTGCTCCTTAACAATTTTGCCGCCTGAGAGAGTCGCTGTGTCTGGACCAGCTCTTTGTAAGTGGTTCCGGTATGCTGGCGTATGTAGGCAGAGAGATAGTTTGGGTGCATATTAAAAAACTCAGCTGTAGAAGAAAGGGTACAGTCCGCAAAGTTTGTTTCGATATATCGGAGTATGGTATAAATCTGATCCACAGAGGCGTGATCCAGAACCATACCGTGCTGGAACAGATTGATCATCTCGCAGGTAATCAGCGTAAAAAGACTGTCTAAAAAAGGTCCGGATGTTACGGACGGAGAATAAAATTCACAGAGAAACTGGTTGGCAAGATCTGCCAGCCGGTTTTGTTTTTGTTCCGGGGAAAAGACAATATACCTGCTTTCCTGCATCGTGGTGTTCAGAGCCTCAATGAAAAAGTGTGTAAGGTAATTATCCTGAGACAGGCGTTCAAAAAAAGTACCGTTCAGATATTCGCGCGTCAGCAGAAAATTGATGATAATATCATTTTCTGAACATCTTTTGACAGAATGAGGTGCATTCTGGCTGATCAGAACCATCTGCCCGGCTTTTAGCCTGAATGTAGTCTTATTTATCGTCATTGTGCAGGAACCAGAATAAATATAACTCAACTCCAGCCACTCATGGATATGCAGAGGTACGTTTTCAAAACGATCCTGTTTTACAACAGCGAAGTTGTAATAACTCGGAAGAACTTTCTTTGAAAGAAATAAAGAACGCAGATCTTCAAGGTTCGTATCAAAACGGTAACAGGGTGTATCAAACTTACCTCTGGCAACAGGAAATTGTGAATAATCTTTCTTTACACCGTTCAGACGCTGGGTTTCTTCGGGAGTGTGTTGCTTCAGAAATTGATTCAATGCAGATAATGTCATCATATATAATCTCTCCTTTTCGAGATATGAATGAACTGTGATTATAGTCATCAGCAGTTTATTTAACCTGTCTAAAATATACCATATTGGGGGCAAAGGTGTACAGAGTAATCTCGGATATTTATTAAGTTTGGTCGGTAAATCACTTATGTTTCGTTGATGTAATTTTAGTCTGTATAATGTAAGATATCAGTAAGAAAAGGAGGCATAGGTTAAGATGAAGATATTTTTTGCAGTAGTGGTGATTGTTTTATTATTTGTAATCGGTGCGATATTATATGTCTACAAAAAAAGTGCCATGTTTTTACCGGCACTTCTTGGCATCTGCGGATTTCCAAAAATAAAGGAAAGCAGCTATTACGATGAAAACGGACATTTCCGTCCGGGAACGGGGGAGGACAAAGTTGGATTTTTCATGCAGCATCCGGTATTCGGCGGTTTTAAACATATGTTTTTCAATGTGGAGGACAACGTGCTGAAAGCCATTGCGCCTATAAAGTATAAGGATTTTTTTAAGGCGCAGGGCCGTGAGGAACAATTGGATGCAGCCTTGGAATCTTTCAATTATCTAACCGGACTTGTTGAGAAAGGTCAGGCAAGGCTGGTGTCGGATCTGTATCCTGCGGAAGCAGTGAAGGGTCATCCGTACAGGTCACATCTGACGGGAATGTTTTATCAGGGACAACAGGGAAAACCACTTGCCATTGTAGTTCCGGGAGGCGGATTTATCAGTAATGTAACTGATTGCGAGGGGTATCCTGTGGCGATGAAGCTGCATAAAATGGGATATTCTGTTTTCGTCGTAAGCTATCCGGTCGGCAGACAGCTGGGTGAGACAGAACAGGTAAAGCAGGGACAGGCTGCCGCGAGGGAACTGACACAAGTGATCCGATATCTGACGGAGCATCAAAAACAGTTTTCTGTAAACATGGATGATTATGCCATCTTTGGTTTTTCAGCAGGAGGACTTATGACCACGGCGTATTCATTTGCCAATTATGAGGACTGCTGCCACAAGAATCATCTGCCAAGACCGAAGGTGATCTTCCCTATGTATGGTCTGGACTGGGATATCAAAGCTTTGCCGGAGGACAAGGGACTGGCGGTATTTTCTATCGTAGGGCGGGATGATGAGTTCGGTTTTGCAAATGTGGAAGATAAACTGCCGGAATTAGAGAAGGTACTGGGCAAAGAAAATGTGTCGGTCAGAATCGTTGACGGACTGGGACATGGATTTGGAATAGGAAATGAAACAAAAGTGAAAAACTGGCTTCAGGAAGCAGTCATCTTCTGGGAAGCCCACAGATAGGAACAGATAAGAATTTATTTAAGGAGGATTTCATAATGAGCAGAAACTTGAAAGAATTGATCAGACAGATGACACTGGAGGAAAAAGCAGGACTTTGTTCGGGAGCGGATTTCTGGAACACGATGGGAATCGAAAGGTTAGGGATTCCTTCAGTTATGATGACAGACGGCCCGCACGGCTTGCGCAAACAGGAAGGCGCGGCAGATCATCTCGGCCTGAATAAAAGTGTGAATGCAGTCTGCTTTCCGGCAGCCTGCGCCACGGCATCCAGCTTTGACGTGGAACTGATGGAACGTATGGGACAGATCCTTGGGGACGAGTGTCAGGCTGAGAACGTGAGCATACTCCTCGGCCCTGCAGTTAATATCAAACGCAGTCCTCTCTGCGGAAGGAATTTTGAATATATGTCCGAAGATCCATATCTGACAGGAAAGATGGCGTCAGCATATATCCGGGGCGTACAGTCGAAAGGCATCGGAACCAGTATGAAACACTTCGCCGCGAATAATCAGGAAACAGACCGTATGCAGATATCGTCGGAAGTATCGGAACGGGCTTTCCGGGAAATTTATCTGCCGGCTTTTGAGGAGGCGGTGAAGAAAGCGCAGCCAAAGACTGTGATGTGCAGCTACAATAAGATCAACGGAGTATTTTCTTCAGAGAATAAGAAACTTCTGACAGATATCCTGCGGGATGAGTGGGGATTTGAAGGATATGTGGTCAGTGACTGGGGAGCTGTAAATGACCGGGTGAAAGGACTGAAAGCCGGTCTTGACTTGGAGATGCCGGGATCAGGAGGATATAATACAAGAAAGATTATTCAGGCAGTGGAGAATGGAGAACTGAAGGAAGAAATTCTTGACAGAACGGTGGAACGCATACTGAAAGTAGTCTTCTCCTACACAGATAACAGGAAAGCGGAGACTGTATTTGACAGGGAAAAGGATCACAAAGCAGCGGCAGATATCGAAACAGAGTGCGCCGTACTTCTGGAAAACAGGGGAGTGCTGCCGCTGAAAAAAGAACAGAAAGTAGTCTATATCGGGGAATTTGCAAAGAAACCGCGATACCAGGGCGGGGGATCGAGTCACATCAATACGGACAGCGTAGTGTCGGCTCTGGAAACTGCGGTGAGAAAAGGCAGGGCAGTGGAGTACGTGAAAGGCTTCTCGTCAGAGCGTGACGAGATGACAGAAGAGGAGCTGAAACAGGCGTGTGAAGCGGCAGCGGGCGCAGATGTAGTTGTAATCTTTGCCGGACTGCCGGACAGCTTTGAGTCGGAAGGATATGACAGAACATCCATGGAACTGCCAAAGTGTCAGAATCGCCTTATAGAGGCTGTGGCTGAGATACAGAAAAATGTGGTAGTGGTTCTTCATAACGGAAGTCCCGTAGAAACTCCATGGGCGGAGTCTGTAAATGCCATTCTGGAGATGTATCTGGGAGGAGAAGGCATTGGGGAGGCCAGCGACCGGCTGTTATTTGGGGAGGCAAATCCGGGAGGACGTCTGGCGGAGACGTTCCCATATCGTCTGGAAGACAACCCGAGTTACCTGAATTTCCCTGGAGACGGCAGGACTGTTCTCTATGGAGAAGATATCTTTGTCGGATACCGTTACTATGATGAGAAGAAAGTACCGGTACGCTGGGCATTCGGCCATGGACTGTCATATACGGAATTCAGCTACAGCAATATGAAACTCTCTTCTGCGGAAATGAAAGATGGAGATATTCTGAAGGTGAGCATTGATGTGGAGAATACAGGGAAGAGGGCAGGAAGTGAAGTGGTTCAAATCTATGTTAGCGACAAGGACAGCACGGTGCCAAGAGCAGTGAAAGAACTAAAAGGGTTTGCGAAAGTATTTCTGAATCCGGGTGAGAAGAAGACGGTTACAATGGAACTTTGCGCGAGAGATTTTGCTTACTACGAGACAAAGATTCACGACTGGTACACTCCGTCAGGTACATATGAGATCCAGATCGGGCATGCCAGCGATGAGATCAGAGAGGTTGCAGAACTTACATTTACCACTGATGTGCTGCTGCCGTTCACTGTGGATATGACCACTACAATGGGGGAATTGATGAACCACCCGAAGACAGCAGGGAAAATGATGGAGTATCTTGAGGGGATATCACAGGGAGAAGAACCTAAGAAAGAAGATGGGGAGGTACAGCTTGTGACTCCGGAAATTATTGCGCAGATGCCACTGAAAACATTTTTAAGCGTTATTCCGGGCGAAGCGATCGAGCAGATGATCGTGGAGTTAAATGCTCTGTGTCAGTAGTGGGAGGAACGGTTGGCTTATTATTGGATGAAAAAGTATCAGCATGGAAATGAGGAAGAATTATGGGCAAGATTTATGCGGCGAAGACAAATCATATCACAAACCCTTTAGGGTTTTATCTGAAACCGTTGGTATTTTCATGGAAAGTGAAAGGCGGCAGAGGACAGGAACAGAAACATGCAAGGATTGTGATCAGCAAAAACAAAACCTTTATAGATATCTGTCACGACACGGGGGAGGCAGAGTTGGACAGTCTTGCTGCAAGAGTGGAATTTGAACCGCAGCCGTATACAAGATATTACTGGAAAGTTATTGTGACAACAGATGCAGAGGAAGTGATCGAATCAGACACGCAGTTCTTTGAGACCGCCAAAATGGATGAACCGTGGACGGGCATGTGGATTACATGTGACAGCAGTCAGGAACGGCATCCGATTTTCTCAAAGAGGATTCGTCCGGCAAAAGAAGTGAAAAGCGCAAGACTGTACATTTGCGGCCTGGGATTGTATGAGGCATATTTTCTCGGGGAAAATAAAGAAAATCCGGAGAAAATCGGTGATGAGTATCTGACTCCGTACTGCAATAATTATGACCGGTGGATCCAGTATCAGACGTATGACATCACAGAACAGGCAGAACGAGGAGGTGTGCTGTCTGTTCTTCTCGGAAACGGTTGGTATAAAGGCAGGTTCGGTTTCAATGATCCGGAGCGGGAAGCATATTACGGTGACGAGTGGAAGCTGATTGCGGAGGTTCACATAGAGTACAAAGACGGAACGAAAGATGTAATCAGTTCTGATGAAACCTGGTCAGTTACAAGAAGCAATTTGTGGTTTTCCAATATCTATGACGGTGAGAGAAGAGATGATACGCTGCCGCCGGTTGAGGAGTCTCCTGCGCGGATCGCAAAGGCTCCGAAAGGTCGGCTTATGGAACGGTTATCTCTTCCGGTTAAGGTACAGGAGGAGATGAAGCCGGCAGAACTGATCCATACGCCTGCTGGAGAAGATGTATTTGATCTGGGGCAGGAGATCGCAGGGATCTTCCGACTGCGTGTACATGAGCCGGCGGGGACAACTATCAGGATTCAGACGGGAGAGGTGCTTCAGGACGGATGTTTCTATAACGAGAATTTAAGAACTGCACTTTCGGAGTACATTTATGTTTCTGATGGTACAGAAAAGGTGATTACGCCTCATTTTACATACTATGGCTATCGATATGTGAAAGTGACCGGGATTAGGGATCTTTCATGTGAGGATTTCACGGCGCTTGTTCTTTACAGTGATTATGAGAGCATCGGGGCAATTGAGACAGGGAATGATCTTGTGAACAAATTGATCTCCAATATCGAATGGGGAATGAAAGGGAACTTTCTGGATGTGCCTACAGACTGTCCCCAAAGAGATGAGAGGATGGGCTGGACAGGAGATACACAGGTATTTTCCGCGACTGCAAGCTATCTGGCTGATACCTATGCGTTTTACCGAAAATATTTATACGACCTGTATCAGGAACAGCTTCTGGCGGGCGGAATGGTTCCGGAGATTGTCCCCACATTCGGACCGACAAAATGTTCCTGCGCATGGGGAGACGCCGCATGTATCATCCCCTGGAACGTATATTTGTTCAGCGGGGACAAAACAATCCTGGAAAGCCAGATTGAGAGCATGAAGGCATGGGTTGATTATATTCGCAGGATTGACGGAGATCATCACGGATGGAGACAGGTGTTTCATTATGGAGACTGGCTGGCTCTCGACCGTACAGGTGCCGCCGCGAACAGTGTGTATGGAGCGACTGATGAAGCATACATTGCAGACATCTACTACGCGGCAAGTGCACAGATTGTTGCAAAAGCAGCAGAGGTGCTTGGACTGGAAGAAACGAGACAGGAATATCAGAAAATCGCAGACCGTCAGTGGCAGGTCGTGAAAGAAGAATATTTTACTGCTACAGGCAGATGTGCGGTGAAGACGCAGACAGGGCTTATTCTTGCACTGAAATATCATCTGTCTGAAAATGAAGAACTGACAAAGCAGATGCTGAAAAAACTTCTTCGGGATAATAAAAATAAATTAAATACCGGGTTTGTAGGAACACCGCTTTTGTGCAATGTCCTGACTGATCATGGAATGACAGACGCGGCATACCGGCTGCTTCTGAATAAGGAATACCCGGGCTGGCTCCATGAAGTGAAGCTGGGAGCAACGACGGTGTGGGAACGTTGGAATTCACTGGATGAGAGCGGACATGTCTCCAGCACGGGGATGAACAGTCTGAATCATTATTCGTACGGAGCTATATTGGAGTGGATCTTCCGCCATGCAGCTGGAATTGATGTGATGGAACAGAGCCCGGGAGGCAAGGTGATGCGAATCAGTCCAAAAGTAAATAGCGAACTGAAATATGTAAAAGCTGTTTATGATTCGGCAACCGGATGCTATCAGTGCGGCTGGGAGATATTAGAGGGGAATAAAATCACCATCACTGTTACAGTTCCGTTTGGAGGCAAGGCAGAAGTGGTTCTCCCTTATGCACCAGAATGCATATATGAGGATATAGAAAATCCATTATTTGAAGCTGTGGAAAACGGAATTTGCCATGTGAAAGCCGGAGAATATGAAGTTGTATATGAAGCATCAGAACCATTAAAAAAGAGATATAGCATAGACTCGACAATGGAAGAACTGCTGAACCATCCGGATATCCGCGCGTTTCTTTCTCAAATGGTGGAAGTAGATATGATCCCCGATATTGCATATGGGCTTTCGCTTAGAGATGTCGCGAAAACATTCGCAGGAGAAATCAAACCAGACGAGGCGCAGATGCTGGATGCGGCACTGGCAAAATTCTAATCAGGAGAGTTGCTATGGAGCTTATAAGGCTTAAAGTAAACAGTCAATATAGACCATGCGTGGACGAAGCACCTTATTTTTCATGGGTAATCACTAGTGATGAAAAGAATGTGATGCAAACATCCTATCATATTACAGTGAAAAATATGGACGAAGTAATGTGGGATTCTGGAATGGTAGAAAGTGATAAAAGTATTTTTGTGGAGTACTCCGGGAAACCATTACAAAGTCTCAGTGACTACAACTGGACAGTGGAAGTGACAGTTAATAACGGAGAAAAGGCGGCGGCATAAAACGGGCACGCGTCTATGCCACATGCCACGGAGCATATCAGCTCAGCGTGAACGGAATACGTCCGGTCTTCCGATCTGTTTGCAGGTGAACTCTATGACGCACGGATGGAACAGGAAAACTGGAACTGTTGCGGATTCGATGACAGCAGTTGGAAAGCAGGTATCCCATGCAAAAAATCTTACGCCAACCTGGTAGCTCAGTACGGGGAACCGGTGCGCCCGGTAAAAGAAGTGCCGTCAGTAGGAATGACAGTTAGCCCGAAAGGCGAGACGATCATTGACTTTGGACAGAACTTGGCAGGTGTTCTGCGGGTAAAAAGCAAACTGCCGGCCGGAACAAAAATGGTATTAGATCATTTTGAAACTCTTGATCAATATGGAAACTATTTCAACAATATTTTCATGTCAGAGAAAACAGGGCACAAGCAAAGTGATATTTATATCTCAAACGGGAAATTCACAGAATACATACCGCATTTTACATATCATGGATTCCGCTATGTGAGAGTGACATGCAATCAGCCGGTGAGCCCGGAGGATTTCACAGCGATTGTTCTGTCTTCTGACAATGAGGATCTGGGAAATTTTGAGACATCCAACGAAGATATAAACCGGCTTTACGAAAATACAAGATGGTCTCAGCGGTCGAATCTGTTTTCAATCCCCACGGACTGCCCGCAGAGAGAAAAAGGCGGATGGACCGGAGATATCCAGATTTATGCAAGAACAGCCATGCT
>OLJA01001479.1_pt1 | contig 11805 bp, 7 predicted proteins | sample 1601401 | NCBI WGS metagenome assembly OLJA01 (sample SAMN01915217, study PRJEB22387) | human gut metagenome | isolation source: stool | host: Homo sapiens | place: USA | reverse complement strand
GGCGCTGCCCCTGCACCCTGCAAGGGAGTTCCTCCCTTGACCCTTTCGCGCGATTCAGTTGGTGACTTCTGCATACAGTGTCCGCGTGTTTATCCAGCGAACCTACGGTTCGCTAAATTTCCGGTAGAAACCAAGCAACATGGGAGTGCCCCCGCCGCAGCGGCGATTCCCCCTGCGGCAACATCACGCAATAAACAAAAAGGTCAATACTCAAAACTCCCCTGTCCATATCAAGCAGGGGAGTTTTTGCATCATCACACCTCGCGCCCAACAGCTTCTGCAATCTTCCGAATATCCGCCATCACGTCCACAAACGCAGCGGGCGTAATCGACTGCGCACCGTCGCACAACGCGTGCGCCGGGTCGTTGTGTACCTCAATCATCACGCCGTCCGCGCCGACCGCAATCGCCGCGCGCGCAATCGGCTGCACCATCCAGCTCTTGCCGGTCGAATGGCTCGGATCAACAATCACCGGCAGATGGCTCAGCTTCTTCACCGCGCAGATGGCGGACAGGTCGAGTGTGTTGCGCGTGTACGTCTCGAACGTGCGGATGCCGCGCTCGCACAGAATCACCTGCTCGTTGCCGCCCGCCATGATGTACTCCGCGCTCATCAGCCACTCCTCGATGGTGGCGGACAAACCGCGCTTAAGCAGAATCGGCTTGCGAATCTTCCCCAATTGTTTCAGCAGGTCGAAATTCTGCATGTTGCGCGCGCCGACCTGAATGCAGTCCACCTTATCCACGAAAGTGTCAATGTCGTAGGGAGACATCAGCTCGGTCACGATGGGCAGCCCGGTCTGCTCGCGGGCATGGCAGAGCATGTCCAGCCCCTCGTATGCCAATCCTTGGAAGGAGTACGGGGACGTGCGCGGCTTGAACGCACCACCGCGCAGCACCGTTGCGCCCGCATCCTTCACCGCCTGCGCCACGGCGGTAATCTGCTCGTTGCTCTCCACGGAGCAGGGGCCAGCCATAATCGCCAGTTTCTTGCCGCCGACAACCGTGTTCCCGATTTTGATTTTGCTCGGCGCGGGATGGAACGCGCGGTTTGCCTTCTTGAACGGCTCGGCAACCTTCATGATGCGTTCGACGCAGTGGAAGGATTCCAGCTGGTCGGGGTCAATGCGGCTCGTGTCGCCAGTCAGACCAAGGATGGTCATCTCCGTGCCTACAATCGGGCTGACGGATACGCCGCGCGCAACCACGGCATTGGTGACGGTGTCGATTTCCTGCTGGGTCGTACCCTGCTTCAAGACGATAATCATGGTGTTCAACCTCCTGCGTCAATCATTATTGGCTCAAAATCATTATTGGCTCAAATGGACGAAAAAAAGCACGGAAGCCCGCAAAAGAGCTTCCGCGCCTGATGTTTTCCTCAATCGCTGCGGCTGCTGCTTCACGGTACGTCAATTTGCCCGGCGAAAAACGCCGGGAACGTAAACGGAAACAGCACAGACAGCATCATGGAGAAAATTCCTCCGTTCGGCGGCATCATTGCCGCATATCCGCATTTATTATAGTCCGCTCATCCCGCGCTTGTCAAGGGCAGAATTGTACATTTGCTGTTTTTCGGGCGAAAAGTTTGTCAAAGCTAACCCGTATCGGATGGCATTCATCCATCCTCGGACACACACAGCTATCCTTCAGAAAAATTTCGGGAAAATCGTGTAATCCTCTTGACAATCAACCGATTTGGGCATTATAATAGCCATAATGACAATTGTGCCATTTGGTTGAAGGAGGATGAAGGGCATGGAGTCTTACCTGTTCGCAGACGTAGAGGCTGCGGCGGATACTATGGTGGTGGAAGGATACCACAAGCCGGGCAGCTTGACCCGCTCCAGCGGTGCGTGGATTCACGCGGCAGGCACGGCGATGTTTGAGGCAGGGAGACGCCCCATTAAGCCGCATGACCAGTGGATTTGGTTCGCGGTGGAGGCAGGCGAAGCGACGCTGGTTTGGCAGGGGCATGAGCTGACGCTGAAACAGCAGGAAACGTGCTTCCTGCCCGCCGGAAACCGCGACGCCGCCCTGCAGATTGACGAGAGCGTCCGCTGCGTGTGGATTGCGCTGGAAGGCCCGCTTGCGCCGATGGTCGTACGCAAGATGGGCGCGCTGCTGCATATGCCGTTGAAGCAGGGGGCGCTGCCGAGCCAGATGTACTTGGCGAAGCAGATTGTGCAGGTCATCGTCCGCCACACGGACACCAGCGACGCGACATATCAGCTGCAGCACCTGATGTACGGGATGCTGGCAAGCCACTGGGGTCAGCCGGTCGCCATGGACGCGATGCTTTCGCACGAGATTGCGAAGGTCGTGGACACCCTGCGCGCGAATCAGTACAAGGACAACTTCTCTCTGGCGGAGATGGCGGCAATTTCCCGTATGCCGATGGAAACGTTCCGCAAGCGCTTCGTGAGCGAAGTGGGCATGCCGCCGCTGTCGTATGTACTGCACTGCAAGATGGAGCGCGCAAAGGAGCTGCTGCGCGAGGAAGGGCACACGGTTCGTCAGGCGGGCATCGAAGTCGGGATGCAAGACCCGTACCACTTCTCCAAGCAGTTCAAGAACATCGTCGGCATCAGCCCGTCGGCGTTCATGAAGCAGGCCGCCAAGCCGGATGCGACCATCCGCGGCAGCAGCAAAGTAGAAAAGAAGTAAGCAGTGAGGCGACTGTCAGGGGGATAAGCCTGGCAGCCGCCTTTTTTCTTCCACATAACCGCCACATTTACCGCACGGGATACGGGCAGCATTGGATCTTGTGTTGCTCGGCACACTCGTCCGTTCCTCTACGGTCTACTATTTGATTTCTGTTCGTCGGTTCGGGAGTTTGCCCGCTGGCATCCGGCTTCCTTCAGACTCCGTCTCTCGATGGACACCCTTGCCTTCGGCTAAGCCGGGCGCACCATAACGGCCGTTGCAGGATTCATCTTCTGCAACGGCCTTAAAAACGCTATGAAATGGGATTATTCCGCTGTCGGTATCAGGCGAATCAGCACGGTGGGAATCTCTGCATCGGTGAAATCCAGCGTGAACACTGCGTTTTCACCTTCCACGATGTAGGGCAGATCAATTTCCGTATCGTCGGCATTCAGCAGCGCCAGGGTACCGCCGTTCAGCAGCTCGGCGGGCATCGTGATTTTTACCTCGCCCTTCGGCCGGGTGAGCTTGCCGGAAACTTCAAAGCAGACGCTCAGCAGCGTATTGCCGTTCGCAGTTTCACCCATGCGCAGCACCGGCTCGCCATAGGGCAGATGCTCGCCCTCCGCCGTCACTTCTTCAACCAGCGCCAGATGTGTGCTATCGCTCACATTGCCGCATACGGGGCAGAGCGTGCGCGTCGCTTCATCCTGCTTGAATTCGACGATGGCGCATTCGGTCTTGCCGACGTGCTTGCAATCCTTGCGCTTGCAGGTCGCGCTGTGCGTGCCGTCGCCGTTACTCGTCCATTCGCCATACCAGTGCAGCAGCGTCTTCGTCTGGTGATCCTTATAGCTGTCATTGCATTTTTTGCAGGTGTGCAGCGTGTAGCCGCCCTTTCCACAGGTAGGCTTGACGACCTTTTCGGTATAATCGTGCCCGGGGGCGGGGATTTCCACCTTGGTGGTGTAATCGCAGCCCTCACGCTGGCAGGCGTCATATTCATTCCAGCCAATTTCGGTGCATGTGGGCGCCTTGGCGTCGTGGTGCACCAGGTCGTGTTTCAGCGCAAGCAGCTCCACCTTAGTGGTGTAATCGCAGCGGGAGCAGGTATCGTATTCCTCCCAGCCGGTCTCGGTGCAGGTGGGCGCTTTGGCGTCGTGGTGCACCAGCTTGTGTTTCAGCGCAGGGATTTCCACCTTGGTGGTGTAAGTGCAGCCCTCGCGCTGGCAGGCGTCATATGCATCCCAGCCAATTTCGGTGCAGGTGGGCGCCTTGGCGTCGTGGTGCACCAGGTCGTGGTTGTTCGGGTCAGGTCCATACCATGGGTGTACATAAGTATCCGTTCCCTTGCGGTAGCAGTAAGCGCAGTTTGTGTAGTACACGGGCGGAGAAACGCAGGTGGCTGCGGACTTAAGGCACGAGCTATCGTTGCCCTGAACGAAGAAATGTGCGCCCACCTTAGTTTTCGCTTCGTGGCAGACGGTGCAGCTAACCCAGTGGTTTTCGGCATCCGAATCCCAGCCCTGATTCGCAGGGAAGGTATGTGCGCTGTAGTACTGCCCGCCGCAGGTAGTGCATGTTCCCAGGGTGATGCAGGTCGCGCTGCTGTCGCCGGAGCAGCTTGCGGTGTCGACCGCATCGCAGCCGTCGCGCTGGCAGGTGCGGAAATGCGCACTGTTGTTGCCCCTGGATTGCCATGCGCCCCAGTCGTGACCGAGTTTGCCGTATTGAGCGCCGCACTGGGCGCAGGTTTTGCCCGTGGTGCAGGTCGGCGTTTCGGTGCCGCCAGAGTGATAGATGATTGGATTGCCAAGAAATATGGCATGTTTGCTTTTACCGCAGAGTGGACATTTGTAAATTACATAATGCTGATCGTCGTTGTATCGCTCGAATCCTGTAATCTCAAGATCTGCCTGTTTCTTACAGAAAAAACATATGTTGCGGACGGTTTCCGCCTTCGCTTCCAGCGCCATTCCCGGCAGCAGGTACAGCAGCAGCGCCGCAGCCAGCAATATGGCAAAACTCTTCTTCTTCATCTTCGTCGCCTCCTTAAAGTTAGGGTAACACCGCACAAATGAGGTGGTCGGCTGGCAAATGGATTTTTCGTCAGGTTTACTGGCGGTAAATCGAGAAATTTGCATGCCACCGATGGCGGAAAAGGCATCGCCCGACACGCCGCCGAGTTGTGCGGTGCTGCCTTTATGATGGATTTACTGCGCCAGTTCCACCAGCGTGTCAAACGCAGGCTTCGGCTGGGCATCCTTGTCGAACAGGAGCGGGTACTCGTCCGCGCGCCAGCTCAGGTCGTCCACCGTGCCCCATACCTGCACCGCTTCGATGCGGTCGGCGTAACGCAGGAAAATCTTCATCAGGTTGCCGTAATACTTCGCCTGCTTCTGCAGATTTTCCTCGCTTGTATCGTCAATGCCCACGTCAAGTTCGGACACGCGCAGGAGCAAATCACGCTTGGCAATCTGCTGGAACGCCCAATCCACGCGGTCAATCGTCGGACTGCCGACGGAGTAGTGTGCCTGGAAGCCGTAGCCGTCAATCGTGCCATCCGCAATCAGGCTGTCCAGCAGGACGCAGATGCCGTGCAGCTTGGGGTCAAGGGGGGTGTTGTAATCATTGTAGTACAACTTCACGCCGTCCGCGGCGTACTTGCGGGCGTACTCAAACGCGCGGTTCACGAAATCCTGACCAACCGTCTTTGTCCAGTTGGATTCGCGCAGCTGGTCGCTGCCGTCCGCCACGGCTTCGTTCACAACGTCCCACGAGACAATCAGCCCCGGATAATTCTCGTTCGTCCACGTCAGCACCTGCTGGATGTAGCTTTCCATGCGGGCGAGCATGGTTTCGCGGCTGCACAGCGGCTTATGGGTCGCGTAGCCCTCATGGAAGAAGGCTTCGGGCGTCTGGGAGTGCCACACCAGCACATGCCCATGCACCTTCACGCCATTGTCGCGGCACCAATCGAGGAACGGAATGCAGTTGTCGAACTTCACAGCGACGGCCGTGTCGTCCGTGCGGCTGAGCTTGCGGCATTCCGCCATGTCCAGCAGCGAATCCGGCTTCATCTCGTTTCCCGCGGTCATGATGGTGAACTGGCTGCCGTAGAACGCCATGCGTTTGCTGTCCGCCACTTCACTGGCAACAACCGCCGTGCCGAAATCGAACTTATCCGCATAGAGCGTCTTGAGGGCAGGCAGCGAAGTGGTGTCGAAGGAGTCAATCTTCTCGTCGCAGGTGAAATTGCGAATGGTGAAGGACGTTTCCTTTCCCGCGCCCTCAACGTACAGCACATACTTGTCATACCGACCGGGAATGTACGAGCCGGACAGCATTGCCCATTCGCCTTTCTTCGCCGTGCCGGTGACAATGTTCTCATAGGATTCCTCGCCGTCGCGGGTATGGGCGACGGACAGGATGAAGCTGCACGAATCCATCTCGTCCTGCTTCACCTGCACGGACAGGTTGTAGGCGCGCCCCGGCACAAGGTCGAAGTCGCGGCCGGGAGAGTTCCACGTCGCGGTACGCCCAGTGATGTACAGCCCGTCGGCAGTCGTCTCGATGGCAGCGCCGCCCGCAGAGCGCGCATACCAGCCGTCCGTGCCGCTGGTAAAGTCCGACGTGTAGTGAATCTGCGGCGCGTCGGAGTAATCCACTTTTTCGGGCGCGGTGATGGTCAACATAACGTCATCAATGCAGTAGTTTTTGCCCAGATAGTTATCCGACGCCGTGAGGAAGCGGATGTTGACGCCCGCGTCCGCCTCGAAATCGCAGGAGATTTCCGTCCACTCCTTGCCCTTGACGTTCACCTGCGCGTAGTAGGCGTAATCGCCGCCCGCCTTGCCAATCGCCATAGCGCCGTCTTCCGAGCTTTCGACGTAGACGCAGGCGGACAGGTGGACTTTCGCGCCGGCCTCGATGCCAACCGACGCAGCGGAGAGGTCAACGGCATCCCAGCTATTGCTGCCGCGTCCAGAAACTCGCAGGCTCTGCTTACCGCTGTGTGCCTGCGATTCCGTCACGCCGACGGTGCAGGAGCCAGACTGGCTGAATGCGGCGGCGTTGCCATCCTCAAAGTCGATGGTGACGGCGTTCTGCGCGGCTTCTTCCGCTGCGGCGAAGCAGGGCAGAAACAAGCAGAGTGCCATCAGCAGAGAAAGCGCTTGTGCGACCCAGTGTTTCATGTTTAATTTCCTCCCTTAGCGTCTTGGGGGTCTATGGAATGGATGATGCAATAATTTAATTATACACAAAAATTGTGTTTTGTCAAGAATGTCTGAATTTTTGCCAGAACGAAAATGGTTTCGTTGGGTGGTTTCTTCTGATTCTATGCTGATGGGCATGGTTGAACTGGTCTTTTCCATGCTTCCAGAGGGCAATGAAAACGGACAAAGTCCGCGGTCGTCTGCTGGGCACCTTCGGTTTCGCCACTCCTGTCGCTGGTTTTTATCGCTGCATTGTGCCTTTTGTCCTTGAATTTTCCGGTTTTTTGTTACTTAACTGATGGGCAAGAAATATTGTCGAAATCTTTCCAAAAGCCCCCTTGAAACAAGGAAAAAACCGTGCTATCATCAAACCGTTTCTAATGAACTTACGACTGAACGACACGTCTTTCTCCAAGGGAGGACAACCCCATGAACATCCGCTGCTTCTGCTGCATGGGCGACAGCATCACCAGCGACCAGGTCAGCGGTATCGGCACGATGGTGGCGCATCGGCTGAACGCGCAGGAGGTGCTGAATGCCGCCTGCGGGTACGCAACCTGCTCCGACTGGCACGAAGGCGATAGGAACATCACGCCTGTAACGCTCATCGAGCCGCCGAACACGAACACGGCGGACAACGTGCTGTCCAATCAGGTGCGGCGCGTTTTGCAGGCGCTTACTCCGAAGGGCAGCATCATCCGCTGGACGGTGGATGGCATCGAGTATGCGATTCCGGCGGAAATCGGTGTCGGCACAGGCACGCTGAGCACGCCGGACGTCATCTACATCGCCATCTCCAGCAATGACGGCAATCAACCGGAAAATGCCCCGGCGGATGACTTTGCGGCTGTCTGTGAACTCCCCTATGCCGACCTGACCCGCACGTCGATGGCATCTGCGCTGCTCTGGGCGGTGCGGACATTGCAGGCGGTCTGCCCGAACGCAGCGATTTTCCTCGCCACGCCGCTGCAAACATGCACCCCGCAGGAATGGATGGACGAATCTCACGGGCTGCTCAAGCGCCGCGTCATCCAGAAAGTCGCGCAGAAAACGGGTGTGCACTGCATCGACAGCTTCTACGGAAGCGGCTTTGACCGCAGTGTTGCCCGCTCTCACGGCGAAGTCCACCCGGACGAGGAATGGAAAATCCGCATTGCTGACTTTGTGACAAAGGAAATCGAATCGACCCTGTATAAGGAGTAACCGATGGAGAATATCAAATGGCTGTGGGGCGTAATGGACAAGCGCTACCACAAGTGGCACATTCTTGGTCTCATCATCAGTGCCGTCACGTCGCTGATGCTGCTCATCAACCCCTACCTGACGATGCGCCTGATGGATGATGTCATCGTCGCGCAGAACCCCGAACCGCTCGTCGGCTTGCTGCTGACGATGCTGATTGTCAAGGTTACGCGCGAAGGTCTGCGCTACCTGATGGTTGTCCTGCTGGAGCATTCCTCCCAGAACACGCTGATGAACCTGCGCATGCGGCTGTTCACGCGCCTGCAGTATCAGGACATGCGCTTTTTCGACATTCACCGCACGGGCGACCTGATGACGCGCCTGTCCGCCGACACGGACTGGTGCCGCCATTTTCTGGCATACATAGACTATGTGGCGGTGGACAGCGTCGTCATGTTCGTGTCGTCGTCGATTTACCTGTTCTCGGTGAACTGGAAGCTCGCGCTGGCGATGGTCTGCGTCACGCCGCTGCTGATGATTATCACGAAAGTGTACTCCAAGGGCGCGCGGCGGATGTTCGTGGACATGCGCGACAAGATGAGCGACATGAACGCGAAGGCGCAGGAGAACATTGCGGCGAACCGCGTGGTGAAGGCGTTTGCGCGCGAGGAATACGAGGAGAACCGCTTCGACGAGCGTTCCCGCGCCTTCCGCGATGCGAATCTGGATATCAACAAGCGCTGGCTGTCCTTCTACCCCTTCATCGAGGTTCTGGCAAACGCCATGACGCTGCTGACCGTCTTTTTCGGCGGCTACCTGATGATTACCGACGGCATGACGGCGGGTGAACTGACGATTTTCACCCAGCTGGCGTGGACGCTGAGCGTCCCCATGCGGCAGCTGGGCAACCTGCTCAACGACTGGCAGCGCTTCATCACCTGCTCGAACAAGGTCATGGAGATTGAAGTCTCCCGCCCGGAGATTGTGGACAGCTCCTGCGCGGTGAATCACGACCACATCGAGGGTGCGATTTCCTTTGACCATGTGTCCTTCGCTTACGGCTCGCAGCCGGTGCTGTCCGACGTAACGTTCTCCGCCAAGCCGGGGCAGACCGTCGCCATCATGGGGCCGACCGGTTCCGGCAAAACGACGCTGATTCAGCTGCTCGCCCGCTGCTACGACGTGACCAGCGGCAGCATTTCCGTTGACGGCTGCAATGTGCGCAAGTGGAAGCTGCAACAGCTCCGCGACGGCATCGGTACGGCGACGCAGGATGTTTTCCTCTTTTCCGACACGGTGGAAGGCAACATTGCTTTCGGCGACCAGACGCTGACGGAGGATGAAGTGCACGACTTCGCCCGCCGCGCGGCTGCGGACGACTTCATCAAGGGCTTGTCCGAGGGCTACGACACGATTATCGGCGAACGCGGCGTGGGGCTTTCCGGCGGGCAGAAGCAGCGCATTGCCTTGGCGCGCGCGCTGGCGGTCAAGCCCGGTATCCTCGTCATGGACGACACGACTTCCGCTGTCGATATGGAGACGGAGAAGTACATTCAGGCGCAGCTGCGTCAGCTCCCCTACGACTGCACGAAGCTGATCATTGCCCAGCGCATTTCCTCCGTCAAGGATGCTGACCTCATCCTGATTTTGAAGGACGGCGTCGTGACCGAGCGCGGCACGCATCAGGAGCTGCTGCGTCAGCGCGGCTACTACTACGAAACGTACTGCCTGCAAAACGGCATCACGCCCGACACCGCTCCGCAGGAGGTGATGTAACATGGCGCGCAACAAATTTGACGTAGACGAGCGCTTGGAAACCCCGTTTGACTTCCGGCACTTGAAGCGCGTGGGCGTTTACATCGGCAAGCACAAGTGGAAGATGCTGCTGGCGCTGCTTTTGTCCGCCTTGGCATCGGTAACGAGCCTCGCCGTGCCGAAAATCACCCAGACCGTCATGGACGTCGCTGTGCCGCAGAAAAACGTTGACCTGCTGCTGAAGATGGCGCTGGCGTTCATGGGCATCATCATCGTCGGCATCGTCTTCACGGTCATCCGCTCGCGCATCATGGCGTTCGTCAGTCAGCAGATCATCTACGATATCCGCAAAGACCTCTTCGCGCACCTGCAGCAGCTGCCTTTCGCCTACTACGACAGCCGTCCGGCGGGCAAAATCCTCGTGCGCGTCATCAATTACGTCAACAGCGTGTCGGATATTCTTTCCAACGGCATCATCAACTCGATTCTGGAAATCATCAACATCATCTTCATCGTCGTCTACATGTACACGACCGAGCCGACGCTGGCGACGATTGTTGTGGCGGGGCTGCCGATTTTCGTGGCGATTATCATCATCCTGAAGCCTCGTCAGCGCCGCGCGTGGCAGAATCAGTCGAACAAAAACAGCAACTACAACGCGTATCTGGCGGAATCCATTGACGGCGTGCGCGTGAGCGAACTGTTCGCGCGGCAGGATGTCAACTGCTCCATCATGCAGCGCCTGGCGACGGCGTGCCGCGCGGCGTGGCTGAAGGCGATTTACATCTCCAACAGCGTCTGGCTCTCTTCGGAAATCATCACGCAGATTGTTTTCACCCTCATGTACTACGCGGGTGTGTACTGGCTGGGCGGCGCGGTAGTCTCCTTCGGCGTGATTCTCGCCATGGGGCAGTACGTCAGCCGTTTCTGGCAGCCGATTACGAATCTGGCGAACATCTACAACAGCTTCGTGAACAACATGGCGTATCTGGAGCGCATCTTCGAGACGATGGATGAACCGGTCGTGATTGACGACAAGCCGAATGCCGAGACGCTTCCGCCCATTACCGGCGCGGTTGATTACAACAACATCACCTTCGGCTACGAGGAAGGGCAGACCGTCCTCAAGGATGTTGACCTGCACGTCAAGGCGGGCGAAAGCATTGCGCTTGTCGGCCCGACGGGCGCGGGCAAGTCCACCATCGTCAACCTGCTCTGCCGCTTCTACGACCTGCGCAGCGGTTCCATCACGCTGACGGATGAATCCGGCGTGAAGCACGACATTACCGACGTGACGCTGCACTCCCTGCGCTCGCAGATGGGCATCATGCTGCAGGATTCCTTCATCTTCTCCGGCACGATTCTGGACAACATCCGCTACGGCCGTCTGGACGCGACAGACGACGAGGTACGTCAGGCGGCAGCGGTTGTCCGCGCGGACGACTTCATCCGCGAAATGCCGCAGGGCTACAAAACGACCGTGAACGAGCGCGGCGGCAGCCTTTCGCAGGGGCAGAAGCAGCTGATTGCTTTCGCGCGCACGCTGCTGAGCGACCCGCGCATCCTGATACTGGACGAGGCAACCTCCTCCATCGACACCAAGACGGAGAAGCTGCTGCAGGACGGCATTCAGGCGCTGCTGAAGGGACGCACGTCGTTCATCATTGCGCACCGTCTGTCCACCATCAAGAACTGCGACCGCATCCTGTACATTGGCAATCAGGGCATCATGGAAGCAGGCTCTCATGACGAATTGATGGCCAAGCGCGGCGCATACTACGAGCTGTACACCGCGCAGGCGCGCGACCAGGGCATGGGGGAATAAGGCGCGCACGGCGCTTCTGAAAATTGCATAGGGACAAAAAGCGGGGTTGCGTGAAAAATGCGCAATCCCGCTTTTTATACTATTTCCAGATTCACCTGCGCCATCTGCTTGCGCCTTTTCCGTTCTGGCGTCCGGTCGTTCCATTTAGCGTAGCGCTGCTACGCTGCATTCCACTCCCGTTAG
>OLJA01001475.1_pt1 | contig 11848 bp, 11 predicted proteins | sample 1601401 | NCBI WGS metagenome assembly OLJA01 (sample SAMN01915217, study PRJEB22387) | human gut metagenome | isolation source: stool | host: Homo sapiens | place: USA | reverse complement strand
CATAGAAATAAGAAATGAGGATGTGTATGTTCAATCTTGAAGAAGAGTTAAAAAAACTTCCAGATAAGCCGGGAGTATATATTATGCATGATAAGCATGACACAATCATATATGTAGGCAAGGCAAAGGTGTTAAAAAACCGTGTAAGGCAGTATTTTCAGAGCAGTAAGAATCATTCTGCAAAGGTTGTACAGATGGTTTCGCATATAGCATATTTTGAATATATAGTAACTGATTCCGAGCTTGAGGCACTGGTGCTTGAGTGTAATCTTATTAAAGAACACAGACCTAAGTATAACACGATGCTTAAGGATGATAAGAGTTATCCATTTATCAAGGTTACTGTAAATGAAGCATATCCAAGAGTGTTATTCTCAAGAACAATGAAGCATGGTACAGGAAAGTTCTTTGGCCCATATACATCAGCAGGTGCCGTAAAAGAAACTATAGAACTTTTATGTAAGCTTTATAAGGTGAGAACCTGTAACAGAAGACTTCCTAAGGATATAGGCAAAGAAAGACCCTGTCTTAACTACCATATAGGACAGTGCAATGCACCATGCCAGGGTATGGTTAGTGAAGCAGAGTACAGGAAAAATATAGAGTCGGTTATCAGTTTCCTTAATGGTAACTATTCAGAGATAATAAACGAACTTACGGATAAGATGATGGATTGTTCTGAGAAGCTTGAGTATGAGGAAGCAGCAAGATATAGAGATCTTCTTAACAGCGTAAAGCAGATAGCACAGAAGCAGAAGATTACGGCAGATGATGCTACTGACAGGGATGTAATAGCATGTGCTATGGATGCAGAGGATGCGGTCGTGCAGGTGTTTTTTATAAGACAGGGAAAGCTGCTTGGAAGAGAGCATTTTCATATGAAGGTTGCTGCAAATGATAGCAGAAGTGCCATATTATCACAGTTTATGAAGCAGTACTATGGTGGAACTCCATATATTCCTAATGTTATCATGACACAGGAAGAGATAGATGATGCAGATGTTATCGCCGAGTGGCTTGGAAGCAGAAAGAAAAGAAAGGTATCTATCATAACACCTAAAAAGGGTGATAAGGAGCGTATGGTTGAACTGGCACATAAGAATGCACTTATGGTTCTTACCAAGGATGCTGAGAAAATTAAGCTTGAAGAAAAGAGAACAACAGGTGCCATGAAAGAGATAGCTGGATGGCTTGGACTTAAGAACCTAAGAAGAGCAGAAGCTTATGATATATCCAATACAAGTGGTGTTGAATCTGTAGGTTCCATGGTTGTTTTTGAAGATGGAAGACCAAAGAAGAATGATTACCGTAAGTTTAAGATAAGGACAGTCAAAGGACCTGACGATTATAAGAGCATGAATGAGGTGCTTACAAGACGTTTCCAGAGAGGCATGAGGGAACGTGCGGGTGAAGAGGAGTCAAGAGGCTTTTCGGTGTATCCTGATCTGATTATGATGGATGGTGGACGTGGACAGGTAAATATAGCACTAAAGGTGCTGTCAGAGCTGGATATTCATATCCCGGTATGCGGAATGGTTAAGGATGATAATCATAATACAAGAGGCTTGTATTATAACAACGTAGAGATACCTATAGACAGACATAGCGAGGGCTTTAAGCTTATAACACGTGTTCAGGATGAAGCACATAGATTTGCCATAGAGTATCACAGATCACTAAGAAGTAAGCTGCAGGTTAATTCGGTGCTTGATGATATAGAAGGAATCGGACCAGTAAGGAGAAAAGCACTTATGAAGCATTTTCTCGATATAGAAAAGATAAGGGCTGCAGGTGTGAGTGAGCTTATGGAGGTTGAAGGCATAACAGAGAATGTGGCACAGAATATATATAAGTATTTCCATTGACGAACGGACGACAGCTTGTATTCGATTAAACAACAATATATTTGAAGAAAATCTTTTAATATCATAGGCACTGTGTTACACTAATGTATAAGATGGTGTAAATATCGAAAGCGGGATAAAATGTTGTGAATATGGCATTCAATATGTACGCATGTGGATACATATGGTAAAAATATAAATATAAAACAGGAAAACATTAATCAAATATATAATAATTGCGGCATTGTCAATAATGACTTTAATATGCAGGATAGGAGTAGTATATGAATGGTAAAGAAAGAGTTAATTTATCAAAAGTAATTGAGAAGATGAATCTTGTGAATCTTACACCAGATATAGATGTCAAGGGAATATGGATTCATGTGCCTGAGTTTAACAGACCAGCACTTCAGCTTACAGGGTTTTATGACCAGTTCGATAATGACCGTATACAGATTATAGGCAATGTGGAATATTCATATCTTAAGAGTCTTTCAGAGACAGAGCGTTTTGAACGTTATATGCAGCTTTTATCAAGCAATATTCCATGTCTTATATTCTGCAGGAATCTTGAACCTGAACCAGAGATCATAGAGCTTGCAAAGAAGTATCAGATACCTATTCTTAAGTCAGAAGAGTCAACTTCTTCATTTTCAGCAGAGGTTATAAGATGGCTCAAGGTACAGCTGGCACCTTGTATTGTAATCCATGGTGTGCTTGTTGATGTTTATGGTGAGGGCGTGCTTATAACAGGTGAGAGTGGTATAGGTAAGAGTGAGGCTGCACTTGAGCTTATTAAGAGAGGACATCGTCTTGTAACAGATGATGCAGTTGAGATAAGAAAGGTAAGTAATGAAACATTAGTGGGTTCAGCCCCAGGTGTAACAAAGTATTTCATAGAGCTAAGAGGTATCGGAATCATAGATGTTAAGACACTTTTTGGTGTAGAAAGTGTTAAGGAAACACAGGAAATCGATATGGTTATCAAGCTTGAAGACTGGAATAAGGATAAGGAATATGACAGGTTGGGTCTTGAAGAGGAATATACAGAGTATCTTGGCAATAAAGTCGTATGTCATTCGCTTCCAATACGTCCAGGACGTAATCTTGCTGTTATTGTAGAGGCAGCAGCGGTAAACCACAGACAGAAGAAGATGGGTTACAATGCAGCTAAGGAGTTATACAGAAGGGTCCAGGAAAACCTTATGAAAGGTGACGAAGAGGACGACCTTTAATTACAATAATTAGATAACAGATTATGACTGGGGGAAGTTTGTATGTGTGGTAATGATAATATAAGTAATGCAGGAATTAATAATGATAAAAGCATAGTACTTGGAATAGATATTGGTGGAACAACATGTAAGTGTGGAGTTTTTAGTGTGTCAGGAGAGCTTCTTTATAAGGATGAGATTCCAACAAGAAAGGATGAGGGTGGAAGCCTTATACTGGAAGATATAAAAAAACATATACCAGATATGTTGGAAGCAGTAGAAAAAGCAAGTGATGATATAGCCGGAGTAGGAATAGGAGTTCCAGGTGCTGTCAGGGATGATGGCACAGTTAACAAATGTGTCAATCTTGGATGGGGTGTGTTTAATGTGGCACAGACATTCAGTAAGATGACAGGATACAAGGTTAAGGTTGGAAATGATGCAAATATGGCAGCGCTTGGTGAGTACTGGATGGGAAGTGCCAAAGAGTACTCAAGCAGTCTTTTAGTTACACTTGGTACAGGTGTCGGCGGTGGTGTTATCATTGATGGAAAGCCTTTGTGCGGCTTCAATGGTGCAGCGGCTGAGATAGGCCACCTTCCTGTAGCTGATGAGGAGAAGGAGTATTGTAACTGTGGTAAGAGGGGCTGTCTTGAACAGGTGGCTTCTGCAACTGGCATAGTCAGGACAGCTGTCAGAATGCTTAGCGAATCAGATGAGCCGTCAGCGTTAAGGGATATTCCTTATATATCAGCTAAAGCCGTGTTTGATGAGGCAAAGAATGGAGATTCTGTTGCTTTAAAGGTTGTTGATTATATGTGCCGTTATCTTGGTAAAGGTCTTGCATGTGCTTCTGGTATGGTCGATACAGAGGTTATATGTATAGGTGGTGGTGTTTCAGCAGCAGGCGAATTTTTGTTAAGCAGAATAGAAAAGTACTATAAGGAGTATGTGTTCCATGCTTCAAGAAACACTAAGATATTAAAGGCAACACTTGGCAACGATGCTGGTATGTATGGCGCAGCCAGACTTGTATTAAATGAGTAAGCAGAATGATGTAAATAATGAATATAGACAGGGAGTATGATAATACATGAGTCAGAATGATTTGTTGGAAAAGCTTAAGGATATAGCAGGTGAATCACAGGTCAGAACAGATGAACCTATGAGCAGTCATACTACATTCAGAATAGGAGGCACTGCGGATTATTTCGTAATGCCTTCTTCTGTTGAAGAGTTACAGGCTATAATACGTTTATTGAAAAAATCAGACATGAATTACTATGTTATAGGCAATGGGAGCAACCTGCTGGTAGGAGATAAAGGCTTCAGAGGAGTTATTATACAGCTTTCAGATGCTTTTGATAAAGTGGAGTATATTGATGATGTAACAGTAAAGGCTATGTCAGGCATGAAGCTGTCAAGGCTTGGAAACAGGCTTTCAGATAAAGGACTTGCAGGCTTTGAGTTCGCAACAGGTATTCCAGGAACGATAGGCGGGGCGGTCAGAATGAATGCTGGAGCTTATGGTGGAGAGATAAAGGATATTATTGTCAGTGCTGAGGTCTTAGATCAGAATGGTGATATCCATACGCTGGGTAAAGATGAGCTTGAACTTGGATATAGAACAAGCTGCATAATGAAATATGGATATATAGTAGTAAGTGCAACACTTAAGTTAAGTAAAGGCGATACTGATGAGATAAAAGAGAATATAAAAGAACTTTCACAAAAGAGAAGAATGAAACAGCCGTTAGAATATCCAAGTGCGGGAAGTACATTTAAAAGACCAGAGGGATATTTTGCAGCAAAGCTTATAGAGGATGCAGGGCTTAAAGGTCTGTCAGCAGGTGATGCACAGGTGTCAGAAAAACATGCAGGCTTTGTTGTTAATAAAGGCAGGGCAACAGCAAAGGATGTATGTGAGCTTACAGATAAGATAAAAGAAGAGGTCTTAAAGAAGTCTGGCGTTAAGCTTGAGCTTGAGGTTGTTAAAATAGGAGAGTTCTAGATACAGGTTTTAGTCAGGAGCGAGGCAGTATATGAAGATTATTATAGTCACAGGTATGTCGGGAGCAGGCAAATCGACAGCGTTGAATGTTTTAGAGGATGAGGGATATTATTGTGTGGATAATATGCCTATATCTCTTATATCAAAGTTTGCAGAGCTTGCAGACTGCCAGAAGCAGAATAATGGATATAACAACATAGCACTTGGTGTAGACATAAGGAGTGGCAATTCACTTGCCGAGTTCGATTCCGTACTTGATTATATGAAAAGCAGGAAATATGATTATACAATTCTGTTTCTTGAGTCAAGTGATGATGTACTTATAAAAAGATACAAGGAAACGAGAAGGACACATCCGCTTGCTAAGGACGGAAGAGTGGATAAAGCTATACTGCTTGAAAGAGAGCAGCTGGGGTTTCTTAAACAAAGAGCAGATGTTATCATAGATACAAGCCAGCTTCTGACAAGAGAGTTTAAGGAAGAACTTGAAAAGATAGTGCTTGAAAGAAAAGAGTTTAACAACCTTATCGTTACAGTGTTATCTTTTGGGTTTAAGTATGGTATACCAGCTGATGCTGATATGGTGTTTGATGTAAGATTTCTCCCTAATCCATATTATGTTGAAGAGCTAAGACCGCTTACGGGTAATGATAAAAAGATACAGGATTATGTCATGAAAGCACCAGAGGCAGAAGAGTTCCTTGTGCGTGTTGATGGACTTATACAGTTTCTGCTTCCTAATTATGTCAAGGAGGGAAAGTCAAGCCTTGTCATAGCAGTTGGATGTACAGGTGGAAAGCATCGTTCTGTGACACTTGCCAATGCGATCGCAGACAGACTTTCAAAGACACCTTATGGCTGCAAGGTGGAACACAGAGATATAGAGAAGGATTCAAAGCGCAAGGGTTAATAATTCAAAGCGTAAGGGTTAAGGATTCACAAGAGTTTAATATTTAATGAAGCCATGGTCAAAAGCCACGGCTTTGATACAACAAATGCAGGGTGTACCCTTGTATAGCAATATAAGAAATGGAGATAATTAATGTCGTTTTCTTCAGATGTTAAGGAAGAGCTGAGTGCAAGGCTTGATTCGGCAAGACACTGCCAGATAGCTGAGTTTGCAGCTATTATGGGAATATCGGGACGTATAAGACGTTCATCGGGTGGTGAGATGCAGGTTGAACTGCTCACTGAAAATGAGGTTGCCAGATACAAGTTTATTGTACTTTTAGAGACTATATTTGATATAGATTCCTCAGATATATTATATATATCCGAGAGCAGCAGGGATACAAGCATAAGAATATGTGACCAGAAGCAGGTCGCAAAGATATTACAGACACTTAAGTGGGCAGATGATACATTTGAACATATAGAACCAGTATTCGTGGACCCAAGAATAGTACAGAAGGATTGCTGCAAAAAAGCATTTATAAGAGGAGCTTTTATAGCCGCAGGCTCAATAAGTGACCCCAATAAGTTTTATCATTACGAAATAGTATGTGATTATGAAGAAGATGCAGAGTGTGTTAAAGATATGCTTTGCTTTTTTAATCTTGATGCAAAGGTTACGCAGCGTAAGAATAATTATATAGTCTATATGAAGGAGGGCAGCAATATAACAGATGCCCTTAATCTTATGGGAGCATATGTTTCCCAGATGGAGCTGTATAATGTCATGATTCTTAAAGAGATGAGAAATGATGTTAACAGGAAGGTTAACTGTGAAACAGCGAATCTTAATAAGACAATATCAGCGGCAGTCAAGCAGACAAGAGATATTGAGTATATAAGAGATACAGTAGGACTTTCAAGCCTAAAGGAAGGACTTTACCAGGTAGCAAAGATACGTCTTGAACATCAGGATATGAATCTTAAGGATATAGGAGAGCTTCTTGATCCGCCTGTGGGAAAGTCCGGGGTTAATCACAGACTAAGAAAGATAAGCGAAATGGCAGATGAGATAAGGGCTGCCAGGCAGGGGTATTGACAACAAGCGTATAATAAAACTTAGGCGGGGCATATTTATGATAGATATAAAGATGTTGACAGAACTATTATAATGCTGCAGTCGGATGTAAGAAAGGTTTCTGCATATAAGGCAGAAATGCAGGAGATTATATACAGTAAGGATATAATGGAGGATAATGAGATGACAAAAGTAGATATTATTTCAGGATTCTTAGGAGCTGGAAAGACAACTCTTATAGCTAAGCTTTTAAAGGAAGCATTTCCAGGAGAACAGGTAGTTCTTATAGAGAATGAGTTTGGCGAAATCGGAATAGATGGTGGATTCTTAAAGGAATCGGGTGTTGAGATAAGAGAGATGAATTCAGGATGTATATGCTGCTCTCTAGTAGGTGATTTTGGTACATCACTTAAGGAAGTAGTTGAAAAGTATCATCCAGACAGAATTATCATTGAGCCATCTGGTGTTGGTAAGCTTTCAGATGTTATAAAGGCAGTTAAGGATCTTCATATTGAGAATGAAATCAGGCTGAACAGTGCATCGACTGTAGCAGATGCATCTAAGGTAAAGGTATATATGAAGAACTTTGGTGAGTTCTTTAACAACCAGATTGAGCATGCAGGAACTATTATTCTTAGCAGAACACAGAATGTTTCAGAGGCTAAGTTAAAGACAGATATAGAACTTATCAGATCACTTAACAAGGATGCACATATTATTACAACTCCTTGGGATGATATTAATGGTAAGCAGATTCTTGATGCAATGGAAAATGTTACTAATCTTGAGCTGGAGATGCTTGCAGAAGCAGCAGCTAAGGCTGCAGAGGAACATGAACATGAGCACCACCATGATGGAGAGTGTGGTTGCGGACATGACCACGATCACGAGCATGACCACGACCATGATGGAGAGTGTGGCTGCGGACATGACCACGATCACGAGCATGAGCATCATCACGACCATGACGGAGAGTGTGGCTGCGGACATGACCACGATCACGAGCATGAGCATCACCACGACCATGACGGAGAGTGCGGCTGCGGACATGACCATGATCACGAGCATGAGCATCACCATGACCATGACGGAGAGTGCAGCTGTGGACATGATCATCATCATGGACATCATCATGCTGATGAGGTGTTTACAAGCTGGGGTGTAGAGACTCCTGATAAGTATGATAAGGAAACACTCTCAGAGATACTAAGAAAGCTTTCTGAAACAGATGATTATGGTGATATATTAAGAGCAAAGGGTATGCTTCCTACACCAGAAGGTAAGTGGATGTTCTTTGATCTTGTACCAGAAGAATATGAAATCCGTGATGGTGAACCAGAAATCACAGGCAGAATATGCGTTATAGGAGCTAAGCTCAAGGAAGATGCGCTCAAAGAGTTATTCAATGTATAAATTAAGTTTTTAAATAGTGCAGTCCATGTTTTGCACATAATGACATGGGCTGCATTTTTAGGATTTATAAAAATATATGGCAGAAACAGAATAAATGTAAGAAAAGAGGTAAAATATGGCACAGGAAGAAGAATATCAGATTCCAATATTCTTAATAAATGGACAGCTTGACAGTGGTAAAACAAGATTTATCCAGGATACAATAGCAATGGGACAGTTTGCAGAAGCTAAGAATAAGCTTCTTATTGTATGCGAAGAGGGTGAAGAAGAATATAGTGAGAAGCTTTTAAAGGACAATGGTGTAGATATGGTTGTCCTTGAAAAGGAAGAGCTTACAGAAGAAAAGCTGAATGAGCTTGACAAAGAATATGATCCATGGATAGTTATAGTTGAATATAATGGTATGTGGGATCCAGCTCTTATTATGGCAACAGCCAAGCCAAGAGGATGGGATATATATCAGTCTATTACGCTTGTAGATGCAGCTTCGTTTAATCTTCAGTGGAATAATATGAGGTCTATCGTAGCAGAAACAGTTAAGTATGCCGATATGGTTATATTTAACAGATGCAAGTCTGGTATGGATCTTGGAAGCTACAGAAGAAGTATGAGAGCACTTAACAACACACTTCAGATAGTATTCGAGGATGATAAGGGTGAAATGATGTCTATAGCAGAACAGCTTCCTTATGATGTAAATGCAGATGTTATAGAAATAGATGATGCTGATTATGGCATATGGTATATGGATGTATCAGAAAGACCAGATGTGTATGTTGGCAAAAAAGTAAGATTTAAGGGACAGGTACTTAAGAATAAATACTTTAAAGATAAGAATTTCGTTCCAGGACGTAAAGTTATGACATGTTGCGCAGAGGATACTCAGTTTATTGGTTATATCAGCTTCTATAATGACATAGCTTCATTGGAAAACAGGCAGTGGATAACTGTTACAGCAACTGTTAAGGTTGAATTCCAGATGGCATATAAGAAAAAGGGTCCTGTTCTTTATGTAGAAAAGGTAGAGCCAGCAGAACCACCAGTGGAAGAGATGGTGTATTTCTAATATGATACAGGATATATTTCCAAAAGTTTTAAATAACCAGTATGTAGAGTGCAGTCCATGTGATAACGATATTATATTTTTCTTTAAGGGTTCATCACTTCTTGCAAGGTATGAAGGAGAAGATGTACTTGTATATCCACAGTACAAGGAGTTCGTTCTGGGGATAAACAAGGCGGATAACAAGGACACAGTGGATAACTATACATTTGTTTATCTTCTGTCAGTGGATGATACAAGATATTTTCTTGCAAGAAAGAGCGGTGAGCTGCTTAAAGGCCAGTATATTGGTGAAATGGCTGACTCAGACATACATAAAGAATATGATACAGTTATTGACGGCTTTGATTTTGTCGGAGTTAATTCTTTTAGAAAGGCTGAGCCTAAGGCGCAGGCATTTGCAGCTATAACAGCATTTCATATATACGGATGGTACAGGGATAATCACTTCTGTGGAAGATGTGGTAAGCCAACTATTCACGATGACAGGGAACGTATGTTAAAATGTCCGTCATGTGGCAATATGATATATCCTAAGATATGTCCGGCGGTTATAGTAGCAGTAACGGATCATGACAGGATTCTTCTTACGAAATACGCGGGAAGGACATATAGGAATTATGCACTTATAGCAGGCTTTAACGAAGCTGGTGAGACACTTGAGCAGACAGTCGAAAGAGAAGTTATGGAAGAAACGGGGCTTAAGGTTAAGAACATAAGATACTATAAGAGCCAGCCATGGGGATTGTCAGGTTCAATACTTTCAGGCTTTTACTGTGAGCTTGATGGTGATGATACGATAACACTTCAGGAGGAAGAGCTTTCACTAGGTAAGTGGGTGAAGGCAGAGGAACTTTCGCTTGAGGATGATGGAATAAGCCTTACAAGGGAAATGATACTTAAGTTCAGGGAGGATTGCCTGACTGAATAAAAAATATGCTGGATTCCTGCAGGAATCCAGCGTGTGTTTTTTTATAATAGCAGTTTTATGTTAATTTTTATAATTTTTAAAACATATGTTAATATCAACATTTCCAGATACACCAGGTACCGTACCAGTGCTTGTGTACTGCCACATAGTATATTTATATGGATAGTAAGGAGCTGCAGTCTGATATCCTGCGAACCACTTGTCGTAAGATTCAAGACGGTTAAGTTCAACATTGTCCATAAAGTACAAGAGATTACTATATATGAGCGGTGTGTAGCCGGCAGCCTTTATGGTATCACAGAAGGCTATAACAACATCAGTAAGCTCACTTGCACTAAGCTTTTCCTGACGGAAGGAATCATTTTCTATAGCCTCTATATCAATAGCTACAGGGTATGTAACATTGTAAGGTCTTATAAGGTCAAGCACATAGTTGGCCTCTTCAACAGCTTCATCACGGCTTACAGCCTGTGTGTAGAAATATACTCCGACATCAACATTGTTGGTAAGAGCACTTGTTATATACTTTTCAAAAGAAGTATCCTTGACAAGAAGTCCTGAACCATAAGCTCTGTAGCCACATCTGATCATAGCATAATCTATGCCAGCTGACTTTGCCTTGGCAAAATCTACATCAGAGTTGTATCTTGAAAGGTCAATTCCTGTATACGTTTTAGTCGATTTATCATCAGAATATGTCATAAAACCATTATCATTGCGTGTGAATCCGGATGTGCTGTAATCAGTTTTTGCAAGGGCAGGGTCAATGTCAGCAAAAACATAATTTCCCTTCCTGTTAGAATATACAATGTTATCAGGATACAGCTTCTTAAGTATAGAAAGTGTCGATGAACCGCTTTCAAACTGTTCACGTATAGAGTTAAGTAAATCTTCTTTCTCAGAAGCTTTTGCAACATCAAGATCCTTTGATTCAAGCTGTGCAACTGTATGTTCGGTGCGTGTGTGGTCAGTAACAAGAAGAAAAATATTAGCAGCAATAGAAATGATTGCTGTTACTAAAAGTACAATCGTTAATGGCGATATTGAAACTTTTCTTTTGTTTTTCTTTTTCTGCCCCTTTTGTCCTGCATTTAGAATATCATCATTAAAGTGGTTGTTTAATGAGATATCATCTGTATTCTTATGCATATATATCCCTCCGTATGTTAATGATGTAAGCGCCAAAAGATGTTTTGACCCTTATGTCTGTAATTAGTGTATACGAGTGATATATAAAAGTCAAATGTGATGTGAAAATCATTGGCTGCATATGTGATGTAAAAATCATCGTCTGCAAAACCCCAATTAATAGGTAAAGATTAAAAACAAATAAAAACCAATAAAAAAACTGATTAAAAAACTAAAAAAAATATTGACAATATAGTTAACATATAGTATATATA
>OLJA01001465.1_pt1 | contig 11881 bp, 6 predicted proteins | sample 1601401 | NCBI WGS metagenome assembly OLJA01 (sample SAMN01915217, study PRJEB22387) | human gut metagenome | isolation source: stool | host: Homo sapiens | place: USA | reverse complement strand
TCTTTTGTCGCTATTGCCTCCTCCATTAAAAATAAAGATGCCTGTTCATTGACATATACTTCATCCAAGATCCATCCATTAGAGATCCACGTATATAAACGATCTTTTTTATCAGACTCTTTATACGCTTTTTCAAATAAGGCAATTTGATGATGGGTGTAGTACGCATCAAAGACACTTTTTGGACTTGTACGGAAGACAGACAGAATACATATAGAAAGTACAAGCAAGATTCGAATGATGATATGTATAAAAATCAAGTTCTTAAATGTGGATAATCGAGATATTCTTCGCTCTTGTTTTTGATGACACAAAAGAACTATGGGCATCATACTTATGCCAAAAAGTTCTTGAATCAAAGAACCAAGTGCATAAATATCACAACGAATATCCTTTTCATTCAGTGTTAATAATTCAGGTGCACAATTGGATTTTGAAGCCATCACTGCCACATGTGAGTGATTTTCAATACATGCATTAAAATCAATTAAATAGAAATGGTTCTGATAATAAATAATATTTTCAAGTTTTAAATCAATATAGAGATAGCCAATCTGATGCAGATCTTGCAGGACTTTTAAAACATCAATTAGCAAGCGATACTTTTTGAATAAACAACGATGGTTTTGAAAGTATTGTCTTGCGTTGATTCCCGGAATATATGTTTCGACAAAACATTGCGCAAAGTCTTCTTCAAAACAAGTGATCAAGCTAGGGACATGGATCGAATTTAAGTTAGAGAGTACATTGATCTCTGTTTTAAATTGATGTTTATATCGTTTTGTTTCATAATCTGGACAGATTTTTAAAATATAAACACACGTACTCAATTCATCCATAACACGATAAACATTGGCATTATAGGTATGTATGATCTTGTATCTATTGTTCTTTAAACTCACACACGACATCACCAAATCGTATCGTCATGCCATCTTTTAATCGCATCTTACGTTTCACTTCTTTTTCGTTCAGATACGTCTTATTCGTACTCTTTAGATCTTGTATATAGTACCGATCATTTTCACATACGATCTTGGCATGTTTTAAAGATATACTCGCATCCTGTATACGGACATCACATACCATCGCTCTTCCCACTAGATTGATTTCATTGCACAATGCATATTTTTCTTGATCGCATAATAAGTAGGCATAAAAATCTACTTTTACTTGTAAAAGCTGTGTTTTTTCTTCCAAAACAGATTCAACAGGCTTCTCTTTATGGAAAGCTTGTATGGGTTCTTTGACTTTAAATGTCTGCATCCTCTTGTTTTTAAAGAAAGAAAACTTTTTCGGATAATATAAATTTCGTATATTATCCAGACCTAAGACAAGATTAGGTAAACTAAACTCAGCACTCTTTAAAAACTTCAATAAAAATCCAGGAATTTCAAAAGCGGTTGTAGTCTGCATTGTTTTTGCGATGTATTCCACCCATTTTTCTGACATATCCTTTTGAAACATCCAGTTCGATATTTGAATGGGCACCACGACAAACGCAAAGCGGTCTCCAAAACTAGAGACAAATACGTAGTCTGGGTCAAATAGAACTGGCTTATTGCGATTGGATGCGATGGCTTGTTCAAATAACTGATGCAAGAATATATATCCTTCTTCTTTTTCAAACAAATACTGACTTAAAAAATCATGTAAAGGAATATAGCCTTCTATCGCATACACCATCGATGCCGTTTTTTCGTTTGTCAACATACAAGGCAGACAAAAATCATCGTTCGATAATCGATCAAAAATGGATAGGTCGAGTAATTCTGGATTTTTCAAATGAACATACAAGTGATTATCATCCATGTGATCTTGTTCAATCCATTCGGACATCTCATCACCTCCATACTCTTAAACGTTTTTTTTAACACTTTTTCCAGAAAACTTTCATTATTTTTTTGATTTTTTGAGTTTTTTTGTCTAAAATGAAAAAATGATGAAATTTATAACATATATTCACGTTTATTTAATCCAAGTCATCCTGAATTTCCTTCCATTTTGCTGGATTGACATCTTCTATGACAATCAGACGTATATAGGAAATCAACTACATCACCCCATATATTTATTTCTATGGGCGTTTAGTTCGGCAATTGGATTTTATTATTATTCAAAAAAAATATGGGAAAAATATAACGTAAATTACAATAAAAAAAATCAGACACGCACCCATAGTGATCATCCGATTTGTTATATATACTTTCTTTTTCATTTTTACCACGATTCCTTTCTGTCAGTCTGTTTTTTAGCCTAGCGATGTCAAATATTTCTTGTAAAATGCAAAAAGCGAGGAAGCTATCTTTCGCTTCCTCGCTTTTTAAAACTATATCGTACTATGTTTTAAATGTCAACCTTGTACTTCCTAAGATTATTTTATTTCCTCATAACTTTACAGTCTTTTTTATAGCATGCTACACCATATTTATATATGATATTCATTCCATCTTCCCTAAGAATTGTTGTGTATTTTTTATCTTCTATTTGTTTTAGAGCAATATCACATGATTTCTCCAAATTTCCATCCTGTGCATATTTCATTTCAAAGATACAGCCTATTCTCTTCTCTGGAATTTCCATGACAATATCTGCATATCCGTCTCCGGATTCTTGATTTGACTTTATGATCCATGAACTGTTACCTCTTAAAATTCCAAGAAGCAGTCCATGATAAAAGTTTTCTTTTCTGTCAATTGCTGTATTTGTATCTCTGATGCTGATTGTTTTTAAAAGATAGTTTCGAAATATTTCTTCAAAGTTCTGTGCATTTCCTGTTGCAACTGCCTGCCAGAATTCTTTTAACTGTGCCAAATCTCCCTGAATGATCGTATCCTGCATCCATTCTTTGATCTGTGTCACAAAAATATCATGAATTTCCTGATTCGGAATTGTTAATTCATATCTTCGTCCATCGCTTGATCTTGTTGTTAAATATCCAGTTGTATACAAGATACTCCATAAATTATTCCTGCTTGTATCGTTATCTCCAAATTCTGGTATATCAAGATCTTTATATGTCAATTCTGTTTTTATTGCTTTACATATACTTTTTCCTGTAATCAGCTGCTCAATCTCTTCACGCATATTGGCATCTGCTCTTTTAATCAACTGATGAATAATATAATTCTCACTTGTATTCAGCCAGTATAACTTCGGCTGCATATGTGAATCATTTAAATAATCTGCTATATAATTGATCACATCCCAAGGACAGTAAATATTTTCTTTTCCAAACTGATATCCATCATACCATTGTTTGATCACATCATACTGTCCTTCTATCTGATAATAAGAAAGCATCTCTTTTACTTCTTCATCTGTAAATCCAAAATATTCATCATAACTTGTATCTGCAATCGAATGAACTTTAAAATTATTGATGCCTGTAAATATACTTTCCTTTGAAATTCGAAGACAGCCTGTAAGCACTGCAAAATAAAGATTCGGATTTGTCTTTAATACTTCGCCAAACAGCCCTCTCATATGATTGACCATTTCATCATAATATCCTTTAGAATAGGATTTATCTAATGGTACATCGTATTCGTCAATTAATAAAATCACTTTTTGTCCATGATATTTATAGAGCATTTCTGAAAGAAGATAAAGACTTTCTTCCTGATCTGTCTCATCTAATGGATCTGTAAATAAATGCTTCACTGCATTCTTATCAATCTCTGTCAGCTGATCTCCTTCTAGCAGATACTGATGCCTCCTGATCTCTTTTTTCAATGTAGCTGCCATTTTCTTTAGAGCTACTTCATAATTTCTTCCATCAACATCTTTTAAACTGATAGAAATTACTGGATATTTTGCCTGATATTGATTACATAAATCTTTTTCTTTCGATATATCTAGTCCATCAAATAAAGACTTATCTGTGCCTGTTTCAAAGAAACATTTAATCATATCCATATTTAAACTTTTTCCAAATCTTCTCGGCCGTGTAAATAAATTGACACTTCCTCTCATATTGATGAGATCTTTTATGAAGTTTGTTTTATCTATATAATAAAATCCCTGCGTTCTGATATCTTCAAAAAATTCTACTCCAATCGGAAGTTTTTTATTTTGATCATACATAATTACACCACCTTTCTGTCTTAAGATTTATTATAGCTTATTAGAACAATATATAAAAGTGTAAACTAGTTTCCAGTCAGCAACAGAAAAAGAGAATGGAATGCCGTATTCCTGACATTCCATTCTCTTTATCACATATTCGAAAATTACATTTTCTTGATTCGTTCGATTGCTTCAACTGTATTTTCATAGTTACCGAACGCTGTAAGTCGGAAGTATCCTTCTCCGCTTGGTCCGAATCCTGATCCTGGTGTTCCAACAACGTTGGCATCTTCTAACAGATGATCGAAGAATTCCCAAGATGTCATGTTGTCTGGTGTCTTTAACCAGATATATGGTGCGTTCACACCACCAGATACTGTGTATCCTGCATCCTGTAATCCGTTAAAGATTACTTTGGCATTATTCATATAGTATCCAACCTGTTCTTTTAACTGAGCTTTTCCTTCTTCAGAGTAAACTGCTTCTCCAGCTCTCTGTACGATGTATGGAGCTCCGTTGTATTTTGTTCCGTGGCGTCTTGCCCATAATGCATGTAACTGTGTATCTCCACATTTTAAGTCCTTAGGAATAACTGTGTATCCAAGACGGACTCCTGTAAATCCTGCGTTCTTAGAGAAACTCTTTAATTCGATCGCACATGTTCTTGCACCTTCACATTCATAAATTGTATGTGCAACGTTATCTTCTGAGATATATGCTTCGTATGCTGCATCATAAATGATCACGCATCCGTTCTTGTTTGCATAGTCTACCCATCCCTGTAACTGGTCTTTTGTGATTGTTGATCCAGTTGGGTTGTTAGGGAAGCAAAGGTAAATGATATCTGGTACTTCGCTTGGGAAATCTGGTGCAAAGTTATTCTCTGCTGTACATGGCATGTAGATCACATCACTCCATGTCTCTGTTACTTTGTCATATGTTCCAGCTCTTCCAGCCATAACATTTGTATCTACATATACTGGATATACTGGATCACATACGGCAATCTTGTTATCCTGTGCAAAAATTTCCTGAATGTTTCCAGAGTCACATTTCGCTCCGTCACTTACGAAGATTTCGTCTGCTTTGATGTCTGCTCCACGATCCTGATAATCATTTTTTGCGATTGCATTTCTTAAAAATTCATATCCAAGGTCTGGTGCATATCCGTGAAATGTTTCTGCGTGTCCCATTTCGTCTACTGCTTTGTGTAAAGAGTCGATGATCGCTGGTGCCAGAGGCTGTGTTACGTCTCCAATTCCTAAACGAATAATATTTTTGTCAGGGTTTGCCTCGGAATATGCATTTACTTTTTTCGCGATTGTTGAAAATAAGTAACTTCCAGGCAGTTTCAAGTAGTTGTCGTTAATTTTAAACATAAATTCCTCCTAGTTTTGATATGTTAATGATTCTTTAATCATCTTTGCCATTTCGATAAGCCCTACTCCACTGTTCATACTTCGCTGTTGTATGTAGGAATGGGCTTCGCTTTCTGTGATCTGATTGTTCTGCATCAGTAATTCTTTGACTTCATCAAGCAGACGGATTTCTTCTCTGGTACGTTGTTTCGGCCGTTGTTTTCTTCGTCTTTGCTTCTCAGAAATTTCGGTAACGATCTCTCTCGTTTTCTCGACTAATTCATGCCCCTTAAGAGGCATCGGAAGTCCTGTCACGTTTGGATACACGCAGTCATCTAAATATTGGCGAGAAGCAATGAGCAGCATCTTTATCTCTCCTGAGAGATATTCTCTTAATTCGCTGTAGATCATATCTGAGCATTTGTATCCGCAGACGACAAGCCCTTCTTCAACACCTTCCATACGTTGAACTACCTGTGCACCCGTTGCACATACAGCGGTTACTTCAAAACCGCTTCTTACCAGAAGATTTCGGATACTTCTGGCGACTTCTTGTTTCGGGAATAAAACGATGACGTTTACCAAGCTTCTCACCTCCCGTATCAAGTATATATCAATCATTAGATCTTATATAAATAACGATCGACTTCCCATTGTGATACGAACTGCTGGTAAGACTCCCATTCTGCACTTTTAGCTTCGACATATTTGTTAAAAATATGATCTCCTAAAAGTTCTTTCATATAAGTGCTTTGTTTGAAAATCTCAAGAGCTTCTTTCATGTCTCTTGGCAGTGTATTAATCCCTGCTTCTTGTTTTTCTCCCTCAGCCATCTCATACTGATTCTTCATGGAACCTTTTCCAGGTGTTAATTTGCGCTTGATCCCATCCAGTCCTGCTGCAAGGCTGACTGCCAGAGCAAGATAAGGATTGGCTGCAGAATCAGGACTGCGAAATTCCAGTCTTGTTCCGCTTCCACGGGCTGCCGGTACTCGAATGAGCGGGCTTCTGTTTGATGGTGACCATGAAACATCCACAGGTGCCTCATATCCTGGTACGATTCTCTTATAAGAGTTTACCAGTGGATTTGTGATCAGACACATCTCATTGGCATGTTCCATGACTCCAGCCATAAAATAGAAAGCTTCATCACTGATTCCAAGTTCGTTCTTAGAATCAGCGAAAATGTTCTTTCCATTCTTCCATAAAGACATATTAAGATGCATTCCTGAACCATCCACTCCTGTGATCGGTTTTGGCATAAAACTTGCATATAATCCATGTCTTTTGGCAATATATTTTACAATAAATTTAAATGTGAGGATGTTATCGGCCGTTCTTAAGGCATTGTCATACTTAAAGTCGATCTCATGCTGTGCAGGTGCGACTTCATGATGAGATGCCTCGATCTCAAATCCCATATCTTCAAGATTTAAGATCATATCTCTTCTGGCGCTTTCTCCAAGGTCTAATGGAGCTACATCAAAATATCCGGCTTTCTCATGAGAAACCGTCGTTGGGCGGCCTTCTTCGTCTGTGTGGAATAAGAAAAACTCACATTCCGGACCGACGTTAAATTTATAACCCATCTTCTGGCACTCAACCATCACTCGTTTTAATACATTTCTTGGATCTCCAGCAAATGGAAGTCCATCTTGTCCGTATACATCACAGATCAATCTTGCCACGCGGTTTCCTCCCGCATTCCACGGGAAGATTGCAAAGCTGTCGAGATCTGGATATAAATACATATCAGATTCTTCAATACGGACAAATCCATCGACACTGGATCCATCAAATGTACATTTGTTATCTAATGCTTTCTCAAGCTGTCTTGCGGTGATCGCGACGTTCTTCATTGTTCCGAACAAGTCAGAAAACTGTAGTCTGATAAATTCTACATCGTTTTCTCTGACGAGGTCTATCACATCCTGTTTTGTGTATCGACCCATAACATCACTCCTTCTTACTTCTTATTAAATCTGTGCGATATCAACTACGCTGAGCTGATCTCTGTTTCCTGTTTCCAAACTAGTCAGTAGAGCATCTGCCGTATCAAGACTTGTAAGGCATGTTACTCCTGTTTCGATCGCGTAACGGCGGATCAGGAATCCATCTTTGCTTCGACCTACACCCTGTGATGGTGTATCAATGACTAAGTCAATTTTATCATCTAAGATCAGATCTAGCAAGTTTGGAGATTCTTCTTCTAATTTATTAATTGGTTTTGCATGTACTCCAGCTTCATTTAAGACTCTGCATGTACTTCTTGTTGAAAAGATTTCATATCCTAATGCTTCAAATCTGCGTCCAATATCGATTGCATCGATCTTATCGGAATCTTTGACTGTTAAGATCATCTTCTTGTATTTTGGAAGGTTAACTCCAGCTCCTAAGAATGCTTTGTATAATGCTTCGTGGAAGTTCTTAGAAATACCTAAGCATTCACCTGTGGATTTCATTTCAGGTCCAAGGCTGATTTCTGCTCCTCTTAATTTCTCAAATGAGAAGACTGGTTTCTTCACTGCATAATATTCAGATTCTTTCTGAAGTCCTGGTTCATATCCAAGGTCTCTGATCTTAGATCCAGTGATCACTTTCGCTGCTAATGCTACGATTGGAATACCTGTTACTTTACTGATGTAAGGTACGGTACGACTGGATCTTGGGTTTACTTCAATAACATATACTTCATCATCTGCTACGATAAACTGAATATTGATCAGTCCGATAACATGTAATGATTTTGCAAGTTTTCTTGTATATTCTGCGATGATTCGTTTGATTCTGTCTGTTAAGTTGATTGATGGATATACGGAAATACTGTCTCCTGAATGGATTCCGGCACGTTCCACATGCTCCATGATTCCTGGGATTAAGATATCTGTTCCATCACAAACAGCATCGACTTCGACTTCTTTACCAACCAGATATTTATCAATAAGGATTGGATGTTCCTGCTCGTAACGGTTGATAACTTCCATAAATGCTTTGATGTCTTCATCAGATACTGCGATCTGCATTCCCTGTCCACCAAGTACATAAGAAGGTCTTACAAGCACTGGATATCCAAGTTTATGAGCAACTTCTAATGCTTCTTCACATGTAAAGACTGTTGTTCCTTTTGGTCTTGGGATACAGCATTCTTCTAAGATCTCATCAAATAATTCTCTGTCTTCGGCTGCATCTACATTTTCAGCGCTTGTTCCAAGGATTGGCACTCCCATCTTCATCAGTGCTTCTGTTAATTTGATCGCTGTCTGTCCACCGAACTGTACAACGGCACCGTCTGGTTTCTCAAGATCTACGATACTTTCTACATCTTCCGCTGTTAATGGCTCGAAGTAAAGTTTATCTGCAACGTCAAAGTCTGTAGAAACTGTTTCAGGGTTGTTATTTACGATGATCGTCTCGTATCCTTCTTTACTTAATGCCCATACGCTGTGTACAGAACAGAAGTCAAACTCGATACCCTGTCCGATACGGATTGGTCCTGAACCAAGTACCATGACTTTTTTCTTTCCTGATGTTTCTTCTACTTCATTTTCTCCATCATAGCAAGAATAGTAGTAAGGTGTTGCTGCATCAAACTCAGCTGCACATGTATCTACCATCTTATAAGATGCATGAATGTTATATTCATTTCTTAATTCTTTGATCTCACGTTCTGTCTTTCCTGTTAAGCTTCCGATCACTTTATCTGGAAATTCAAGACGTTTTGCTTCCTGTAATAATTCTTTATCTAATGTATCAGCTTCAGCTAATTTCTTTTCCATCTCAACTAAGACTGCGATCTTATCTAAGAACCAGCGGTCGATCTTTGTGATGTTAAAGATTGTGTCATAATCAAATCCACGACGGATTGCTTCTGCGATCACATAGATACGAAGATCATCGATCTTCTCAAGTTCTTTTAATAACTCGTCATCTGTTAATTTATCGTAATCACCGAAGATCAAGCTGTCCACATGCTGCTCTAAGGAACGGATGGCTTTCATTAACGCTCCTTCGAAGTTTGTTCCGATACTCATAACTTCTCCAGTTGCTTTCATCTGAGTTGTCAGAGTACGTTTTGCATGAATGAATTTATCAAATGGAAGTCTTGGCATTTTAACGACACAGTAGTCAAGCATTGGCTCAAAACTTGCATATGTTTTCTTAGTTACCGCATTTTCGATCTCATCTAATGTATATCCGATCGCGATCTTCGCTGTTACTTTCGCGATTGGGTATCCTGTTGCTTTGGAAGCTAAGGCTGAAGAACGGCTTACTCGAGGGTTTACTTCGATAACGCAGTATTCAAAGCTGTCTGGATTTAATGCGTACTGTACGTTACATCCACCATGAACATCTAATTCTGTGATGATGTTTAATGCAGATGTACGAAGCATCTGGTATTCTTTATCTCCTAATGTCTGAGATGGAGCTACTACGATACTGTCACCTGTATGAACACCAACTGGGTCGATGTTTTCCATGTTACAGATTGTAATACATGTTCCATTTTCGTCACGCATTACTTCGTATTCGACTTCTTTCCATCCACCGATGTAACGTTCTACTAATACTTCACCTACACGGCTTAGACGAAGACCATTCTCAAGGATCGTCTCTAATTCTTCCTGGTTATGGGCGATTCCTCCACCGCTTCCTCCAAGTGTATATGCTGGACGAAGTACTGCTGGATATCCGATCACTTTAGCGAATTCCACACCATCTTCTACTGTTTTAACAACCTGTCCTGCGGCGATCGGTTCTCCGATCTTCTCCATTGTCTGTTGGAATTCCAGACGGTCTTCTGCTTTTTTGATCGTAGATGGAGATGTACCGATCAATTTCACTCCGGACTTCTCAAGGTATCCACTTTCTACTAATTCCATTGCAAGGTTTAAGGCTGCCTGTCCACCAAGTGTTGGAAGGATACTGTCTGGTTTTTCTTTTTCAATGATCTTTTCGATGACAGAAGCTGTTAATGGCTCGATATATACTTTATCGGCGATATCTTTATCTGTCATGATCGTTGCAGGATTTGAGTTTACTAAGACTACTTCCACTCCTTCTTCCTGAAGTGCTCTACAAGCCTGTGTTCCTGCATAGTCAAATTCTGCTGCCTGTCCAATGACGATTGGTCCTGACCCGATTACAAGTACTTTCTTTATATCTTCTCTCTTAGGCATTTTTTGCTCCTTTCATTCTATCCATAAATTCATCAAATAAGTAAGCTGTATCCTGTGGTCCAGGACATGCTTCTGGATGGAACTGAACTGTTCGAATATTTTTATTTTTATAGTCTAATCCTTCGATTGTTTTATCATTTACATTAATAAAGGAAACTTCTGCAACATCTGGATCAATTGTTTCTTCCTTGATCACATATCCGTGGTTCTGGGAAGAAATGTAAACTCGTCCGCTCTTTAAGTCTTTGACCGGATGGTTTCCTCCACGATGTCCCCAACGCATTTTTTCTGTGTCTGCACCTGTTGCAAGTGCCATCAACTGATGTCCTAAACAGATTGCAAAGATAGGTACCTCGCTGTCATATAACTTCTTGATCTCTTTGATGATTCCTACACACTCTTTTGGATCTCCAGGTCCGTTTGATAACATGATTCCATCTGGATTGTCTCCTAAGATTTCTTCTGCTGTTGTATCTGCTGGATAAACTGTTACATCACATCCACGTTTTTCTAAAGAACGGATGATGTTATTCTTTGTTCCAAGATCTAATAATGCAACTTTAAATCCATCTCCAGCAAAATGTTCTTTTTCTGTTCTGGAAACAGTTTTTACTGCATCTGTTACTGTATATTCTTTTAATTTTGGAAGGATTTCATCTAAATTAAAATCAGGATTTGTAGTGATCATTCCACCCATGCATCCGTGCTCTCTTAAGATCTTTGTGATTGCTCTTGTGTCAACACCACAAACACCTGGGATATCATGTTCTTTCAGATAATCTTCTAAGTCTTCTTCTCTTCTGAAGTTGCTTGAAGTTCTTGAGATTTCTCTTACGATAAAGGCTGAGTGCCAAGGTTTTTCAGATTCAATGTCCTCTAGACATACTCCATAATTTCCGATCAGTGGGTAAGTCATTACGACTCCCTGTCCCTGATAGGAAGGGTCTGTTAATACTTCTAAATAACCTGTCATGGAAGTATTAAATACGACTTCACAGATCACTTCTTTTTGGGCTCCAAAACTTTTTCCCTCAAATACGTGTCCGTCTTCCAATATCAAAAATGCGTTCATGTAATTTTTCCTCCTAAAAAGTCTCATTCATAGGGTATATGGTAGAAAAGACTAACTTTCTACCTATAGAATAAGGGTTTGCTCATAACCCTTATTGTTTGTATAAAAAAAAGAAATATCCTAAAATAAAAATTACGAAGCTAAGTATTGGAAATTCAGCGATCTTGTCCTTCCAATACCCAAGTTATTTTTTATTTCAGAAATAT
>OLJA01001464.1_pt1 | contig 11883 bp, 10 predicted proteins | sample 1601401 | NCBI WGS metagenome assembly OLJA01 (sample SAMN01915217, study PRJEB22387) | human gut metagenome | isolation source: stool | host: Homo sapiens | place: USA | reverse complement strand
GCTGCCGGTGCCGATGTCCAGCACCCGCTCGCCGCCCTTGACCCGCTCGTCCAGCGCTTCCAGGCAGAGGCTGGTGGTCTCGTGGCCGCCGGTGCCGAAGGCCAGACCGGGGTCGAGGATGAGCTTGACGCGGTCGGTGTCATATTCCTGCCAGGAGGGCACGACGGCGAGCCGCTGGCCGATCTCCATGGGGTGATAGTATTTGCGCCAGCCGTTCTGCCAGTCCTCCTGCTCCACACCCTCGGTCTCGACGGTGTAGGCGATGCCTGCCGCCTCCATCCGGGCGGCGATGAGGGCCAGCGTCTCCACCGGCGAAGCGCCCGGCTCCAGATACAGGTGGATGATGACCTGGTCGCGGGGCTTGTCCAGCAGCTCCTGCTCGATGAGGTCTACGTGTGCGATCTCGGCCACCTGCTGTTCGATGTCGCTGTAGTCTTCGATATAGATGCCGCCTTCGGCGATCATCGTGGCGACGGCCTCGGCGTTGTCAGCGTCGGCTTTGGCCACGGTCAGGCGGATGTCGGTCCATTCCATTGATAAAACCTCCTTCGGGATGTTGTGCACGGTTCGGGAATACCTATATAGTAACATAGACGCCGCCCCGGTGCAAGAAGTGCGCGGCAGAGGCAGCAGAATATAGAAAATTCACAAATAAGAAAATTATTTTCAAAGAGAAAGCTTGTATCCCATCAAAAACACCAAAAACTTTTGACTGAAAAATGCAAAATCAAGGATTTTTGTATCATTCGCAAAGAAAATGGCGGAAACCCCCTTTCTTTTTTTCTTAACATGTGTTAAGATATTGTTACGCAAATATGGACAGCCTGCAACCAGGGGCCTCCATAACAACAACATTCTTTAAGGAGGAATGTGTCTTATGATGAAACATCTCCAGAAACTGGGCAAGGCACTGATGCTTCCCGTCGCGGTCCTGCCGATCTGCGGCATCCTGATGGGTCTCGGCTATGCCTTTGCTCCGGGCGTTATGGGTGTGCCCGGTGCAGCAACTTCCGGTGCAGCTTACACCGTTGGCTTCCTGCTGGTCAAGGCAGGCGGCGCTCTGATCGATAACATGGCATGGCTGTTTGCCATTGGTGCCGCTGTCGGCCTTGCTGACAACGACGGCACCGCAGGTCTGGCCGGTCTGGTCAGCTTCCTGATGATGCAGCAGCTGCTGAACCCCGGTGTGGTCGGCATGGTCCGTCACCTGGAAGAAGGCACTGCTACCTACATCGCCTTCCAGAAGGTCGCCGGCAACTCCTTCATCGGCATTCTGGCCGCTGTTGTGGGCGCTGCCTGCTACAACAAGTTCAAGGATATCCAGCTGCCTGACTGGCTGGCATTCTTCTCCGGCAAGCGCTTCGTTGCAATCGCTACCGGTCTGATCTCCATTCTGGTGTCCGTTGTTCTGCTGTTCGTCTGGCCCGTCATCTTCGACGCTCTGGTCGCAATCGGCAACGGCATCGCTGGCATGAGCGGCATCGGCGCTGGCATCTACGCCTTCCTGAACCGTCTGCTCATCCCCACCGGCCTGCACCACGCTCTGAACAACGTGTTCTGGTTCGACACCATCGGTCTGGGCGACCTGTCCCACTTCTGGGCTGGCGAGACCTCTGCTGATGTGGGCTGGAGCCTTGGTATGTACATGTCCGGCTTCTTCCCCTGCATGATGTTCGGTGTCCTGGGCGCTGCTCTGGCTATGGTCAAGACCGCTAAGAACAAGAAGGCCGCCATCGGTCTGGTTCTGTCTGCTGCAATCTGCGCATTCGTCTGCGGCGTTACCGAGCCCTTCGAGTTCGGCTTCATGTTCCTGTGCTTCCCGCTGTACGTTGTGTACGCAGCCCTGTACGGCATCTTCACCATCATCACCTACTACTCCGGTTTCCGTGCTGGCTTCTGCTTCTCTGCAGGCGCTACCGACCTGGTGTTCTCTGCATCCCTGCCCGCAGCTGCCAAGACCTGGATGATCATTCCTCTGGGCATCGCAGCCTTCGTGGTGTTCTACGCAGTGTTCTACTTTGCCATCACCAAGTTCGACCTGAAGACCCCCGGCCGTGAGGACGAGGACGCTGAAGAGGCCGAAAAGAAGATCACCCTGGCCAACAACAACTACACCGAAGTTGCTTCTGGTGTGCTGAAGGCCATCGGCGGCAAGGCAAACGTCTCCAGCGTGGACTACTGCGCTACCCGCCTGCGTTTCACCATCAAGGACTACACGCAGGTCGATGAAAAGGCTGTCAAGGCAGCAGGCGCAGCCGGTGTCATCCGTCCTGACAAGACTACCTGCCAGGTCATCATTGGCACCAAGGTCCAGTTCGTGTACGACGAGCTGAAGAAGATGCTGTGATCGCATCCTGAACCGTAATTTTATGCAGGAGACTGGTTGATTCTGCATCCGTTTCCGAAGGGCCGCTGAGGGCGGGCGTTCACGCCCATCTTCGGCGGCCCTTTTTTGTTCACACAAAACCGTTTTTTGAGCACTGCGACTGTGCTATACTGAAGACAACGAGAAAAAATCAGGAGGTTTCCACTATGAAGATCATTCGTGCAAAGGATTACAAGGATATGTCCCGCAAGGCGGCAAACATCATCTCCGCGCAGGTCATCATGAAGCCGAACTGTGTGTTGGGCCTGGCCACCGGCGGCACCCCTGTGGGCGCGTATGCCCAGCTGGTGGAGTGGTACAACAAGGGCGATGTGGACTTCTCGGAGGTCACCACCGTCAACCTGGACGAGTACCGCGGCCTGCCCAAGGAGCATCCGGAGAGCTACTGGAGCTTCATGCACAAGAACCTGTTTGACCATGTGAATATCCGCCCGGAGGCCATCCACCTGCCCGATGGCACCAACCCCGATGCAGCAGACGCCTGCGCAAAGTACAACGAGATCATCCACAGCGTGGGCGGCATCGACCTGCAGCTGCTGGGCCTTGGCCCCAACGGCCACATCGGCTTCAACGAGCCGGGCGAAGCCTTTGAGCTGGAGACCCACTGCGTGGACCTGACCGCTGCCACCATCGAGGCCAACAAGCGCTTCTTTGACGGCAACGAGGACCTCGTGCCCAAGCAGGCCTACACCATGGGCATCAAGACCATCATGCAGGCCCGCAAGGTGCTGGTGGTGGCCAACGGTCTGGCAAAGGCCAAGGCCGTCAAGGCTGTCGTTTCCGGCCCTGTCACCCCCGAATGCCCGGGCTCCATCCTGCAGATGCACCCCGACTGCATCCTCGTGGCCGATGAAGAGGCCCTGAGCCTGCTGTAAGGCCCGGAGGAACGCATGGACGAAAACGAAAAGAAAGAGCCGGAGACGGCACAGGAACCGCCCAAACCCGAGAACTACAGCCGCTACATGGGGACCCTGAACCGCATCTACCGCCGGAACAATAACCCGCAGCGCAAGAAGCTTGGCGACGGCATCACTTCGCTGAAAAAGGGGCAGCAGCCTGCCGCCCCTGCGCCGGAGCCGGGCAAAAAAGACCGCAGCTTCCTTGCTGTGGCGGGCGGTGCCATCGTCCTGATGGCGATTCTGTATTTTATCAAGCTCTTATAAATAAAAAGGGCCGCTGTGCAGCTGCACGGCGGTCCTTTTGTATTGCTATAAGACTCAGACGTTCTCAGTCAGGAACTTCTCGACAGCCTCAATGGCAGCTGCCTCGTCTTCGCCCTCGGCGGTGACGGTGATGGTCTCGCCCTGACGGATGCCCATGCCCATCACGGCCATCAGCTTGCGCATATCGCAGGTCTTGCCGTTCTTCTCGATGGTGATGGCGCTGGTATACTGCTTGGCCAGCTTGACCAGCAGGCCGGCGGGACGTGCGTGGACGCCGAGTTCATCTTTGATGGTATACTGGAACTGTTTCATGGCTCATAGTCTCCTTGTTGGATAAAAGGGGGATTCGGGTCGTTCAAAAAATCAGACAGCGCTCTCGTAGTCCAGCATGAACTGCACGATGCCGTCCATGGCCAGCTCGCGCGGGTCGAGCTTCAGCTTGCCCTCGCGGATCTTTGCGTAGCTGATGGGCATATACTGGTGGAGCATATTCATCGGGATGGGGTACTCGCGGAGATTGTCGAACAGCTTGTTCATGGCGGCCACCACCTCGGGCTGACCGATGTAGTAGCGGGCGCGGTCGGAGTAGCTGTACTTGCGGCACTGTGCCAGATGCTTCTCGTCGCCGTGATAGTGCTTCTCCCAGTTTGCGGGGGAGGCCAGCATGACGGCGTCCAGCGTCTCGATGAAGTTGGCGCGCTTTTCCTCAGGGACAAGCTCCTTCTCCATCATGCTCAGGGAGAACAGGGCCTCACGCAGGCCGTAGGTCAGGGCCGGGCCGACCTTGAGGATGGCGATGCCGTCGGTGACCATGTTGTACAGGTCGGTGGCGGTCTGGTAGTCGGTGGAGTGGCCCTCGAAGCAGATGTCCGGGAACTCCTTCAGGGCTGCGCAGAGGTCCACAGCGGCGGCAGGGTCATAGTCGAACACCTGCTCGTCGCCGAACTCGACGCCGGGCTGGACGACCACAGCGATGACGTCCTTCATGCCGTCGCCCACGCCCTCTTCGGTCCAGACGCGCTGGTAGGTGGAAACGGTGTCGCGGAAAGCATCGGGGCTGGTGACAGCCAGCGTGTCCTCAGCCTCGGTAGCACCGCCGGGGATGGGTACTTCGCTGCCGATGACGAAGACGGGACGCATTGCATCGGGCTTCTCGGCCTTCAGCTCTTCGTAGCCCTTCATAGCTGCCTTGTACAGCTGCGCGCCGCGGCGTGCGATGACCTCGGTCTTGAGCAGGCCGGGGGCGTCGTCAGCCACCTTCATGCTGGTGTCGAGGTGGATCTTGGTAAAGCCTGCGCGGGCATACTGGTAGACCAGCTCGACCGAGTTCTTCATGGCCTCGGCCTCGGGCAGCTTCTGCCAGGTCAGGGGGCCGAGGTGGTCGCCTGCCAGGATCATCATGTTCTCGGGCAGGTCGATGTCCTTGGCCATTTTCAGGACCATCTGGTAGAAGTCGGCGGGCTTCATGCCGGTGTAGCCGCCAAACTGGTTGACCTGGTTGGCGGTGGCTTCGATCAGGACGGGGATGTTGCGCTCCTTGGCGCGGCGCAGCGCGATCTCAATGACCAGCTCGTTGGCGCTGCAATAAGAGGGGATGCCGCAGCGGATGCCCTGGCGGCGCTTGTCCATCATTTCCTGAAGCGGGTGTTTCATGTTTGCTATCTCCTTCGTGTCTGCTTGGGTGTATTAAAGTTTGGGCTGGCCCATGCAGTAGGTCTGCAGGACGTCGTAGTTATCCTCCAGCACCACGAGGTCGGCGTCCTTGCCCACCTGGATGGAACCCTTGCGGTCGTCCAGATGCAGGCACTTGGCCGGGTTGATGGTGCAGGAGTTCAGAGCGTAGTTGAAGGGGACCAGAGCCTCTTCCACGAGGATGCGCAGGCCCTTGTTGATGTTCAGGGTGGAGCCTGCCAGACCGCCGGTGGCCGTCAGATGGGCGCTGCCGTCGGGGTAGATGATGATCTCGTTGCCGCCGAACAGGTACTTGCTGCCCACGGGCGTACCCTTGGCCATCAGGGCGTCGGAGACCATGATGGCGTAGTCGGGACCCTTGCTCATGAAGTAGTTGTTCAGAGCAGCGGGGGTGGAGTGGCAGCCGTCACAGATGATCTCGCCGTACATGGTGCGGATGCGGTAAGCTGCGCCCACCAGACCGTTTGCACGGTGGTTGAAGGGCGACATACCGTTATAAACGTGGGTCATGGAGCGCGCACCGTTGGCGTAGGCCATGACAGCCTGCTCGTAGGTCGCGCCGCTGTGGCCGATGCTGACCACCACGCCGTGGGCCGTCAGATAGCGGGTGAGGGCGAAGTCCTCGTCATGCTCCGTTGCCAGCGTGACATAGCGGATGTGGCCGCGGGCCGCTTTCTGGTAGTGCTCGAACTGCTCGATGGTGGGTTTGACGATGTACTGGTCAGGCTGTGCGCCCTTGTACTTCATGTCGAGATAGGGGCCTTCGAAGTGGATGCCCAGGATCTCTGCGCCGTCGTAGCCGCTCTCCATGACATTGGCCACGTTGGTGACAGCGTTGGTCAGTACCTCCACGCTCTGGGTGATGGTGGTGGCGAGGAAGCTGGTGACGCCCTCCGAGACGATGTGCTCTGCCCAGTAGCGCAGGCCGTCCTCGTTGGCGTCGTTGGTGTCGAACTCGTAGGCGCCGTGGCAGTGGATGTCCATAAAGCCGGGGACGATGCGCTTGTCACCGTAATCGTCGTCCACATCCTTGGTGCCATAGGGCAGGATGGCGGTGATCCTGCCGTCATTCACCTCAATGGCAGCAGGGACGAACTGGTCTGCCAGCCAGACCTTTTTGCTTTGTATTACCATTTTAAATGCCCTCCTTCTGGGGTTGATAGCTTAATTTCATTATACCGCACGGCTTCGGAAAAATATTTATAATTTTCAATCGATTTGTTATTCGTTTCGGCAAAAAGACATAAAAATGATGGAGAAAACGGCCTGACAGGCCGATGCGCGGCGGCTGGTTTGTCTTTTTCAACCAAAAAGTTATGGCTTTCAGTTACCCCCTTGTTTTCTGCGGTTTGGTTGTGATATAACAAACAAAAGAGAGCGGAACAGCTCTGCTATGGAATTATCAGAAAAAAGTTTTACCGTGTCCATTAGGAGGTAGATTTAGGATGAGCATTTTTAATCTGACCGATGAGAAGATGAAGGAGACGTCTTCCACCTTTACGGCCCATGAGATCTATCAGCAGCCTGCCACCTGGCGCAAGACCTGCGCACAGCTCGCTGCCTGCAAGGATGAGCTTCAGGCTTTTATCGATCAGGTCGTCAAGCAGGATGATTTCGACATCGTCCTCACCGGTGCCGGCACCAGCGAGTTTGTCGGCAACTCCCTGTTCCAGGCCCTGAACCCCAAGTACGACTTCAAGGTCAAGTCCTACGCTTCTACCGACCTCGTGCCTTCCCCCGAGAACTTCCTCTCCCGCACCAAGCCCACCCTGCTGGTGAACTTTGGCCGTTCGGGCAACTCCCCCGAGTCTCTGGGCAATGTGGAGGCCGCTGAGGTCGTCTGCCAGAACCTGTATCACCTGTTTGTGACCTGCAACCACGAGGGTACTCTGTCCAAGCTGGCAAACACCCGTCACAACTGCTTCGCCATCAACCTGACCCCCGAGACCCACGACCAGTCCTTCGCCATGACTTCCAGCTACAGCAATATGTATCTGGCTACCTATCTGGCCTTCAACCTCGACAAGCTGGACGAGATCACCGCTGAGGTGGAGAAGCTGGCCGTCGCCGGTCAGCACTTCCTCGATGACCAGTTCGGTCTGGCACAGAAGATCGTGGACGAGTTCGATTACAACCGCATCGTCTATCTGGGCAACATCGGCCTGAAGGGCGTCGCTCAGGAGTCCGCTCTGAAGACCCTCGAGCTGACCGCCGGCAAGGTGGCCACCATGTACGACTCCGAGCTGGGCTTCCGCCACGGCCCCAAGTCCATCATCGACAACAACACCCTGACCGTCGCTTACCTGAGCGATGACGAGTACCGCCGCCGCTACGAGCTGGATCTGGTCAAGGAGATGGCACACCAGCGCAAGGGCAACAAGATCGCCGTCGTCTACAACCACGACTGCGAGGGCATCGAGGAGCTGGCCGACTATCCCGTCCAGATCAAGGTCGGTGCCGATATGGAGAACGTCCTGCTGGGTCTGGACTTCATCCTGTTCGCACAGACCATCGCTCTGATGAAGTCCCTGTCTCTGGGCATCACCCCGGATAACCCCTGCCCCACCGGCGAGGTGAACCGCGTGGTCAAGGGCGTCACTCTGTACCCCTACACGCTGAAATAATCAAAACAACGTCATAAATTCAGGAGGGCAACGAGTATGATCGGTTTGGTAGTTACCGGCCACGGCCATTTTGCAGACGGTATCCACACCTCTGCGCAGATGATCGCGGGCGAAAATGATTATGTCCGCTACATCAACTTTGAAGAGGGGATGACTCCCGAGCAGCTGGCCGAGAAGTTCAACGCCGCTTTTGACGAGTTCAAGAGCTGCGACGGCGTCGTGGTGCTGTCCGACCTGCCCGGCGGCTCTCCCTTCAAGACTGCTGTGGAGTGCAAGTATGCACGTCCGGAGCAGAAAATCGAAGTCATCGCAGGCACCAACCTGCCCATGATCGTCACTGCCGTGACCATGCTGGACATGGAGGACGATCCCCGTTCGCTGGCAGACGAGCTTATCGAAACTGGCAGGGACTGCATCGCTCTGTTTGAGCTGGAGGCTGCCACTGCCGAGACCGAATCTGAAGAAAGCGACGGGATCTGATTTATGACGATCAACTGGGAAGTTATCATCTGGACCTGCATCACGCTGGCCGTGCTCATGAGCATCATCGGCCTCATCCTCTACGCCATCTCGGCCAAGAACGTGCGCAGCAAGCGCAAGGAGCTGGGTGAGGTACACACGGAGCTGAAAGTCGGCTCCCGCATCATGTTCGCGGGCGGCGTCTACGGCAAGGTGGTCAGCATCGACGACGAGGACACCCTCCGCGTGGAGGTGGCCCCCAAGGTCGTCATCACCATCTCCCGCTACGCAGTCCAGAGCCTCCTGAAATAAGGCGGCATTCCCCCATATTTGCTACTTTTACCTTTCTTTCATAACGGCAAGGCCCCCGCAGGATGTTCGGCATTCTGCGGGGGCCTTGTCATTTGTGCAGCAAAAATCGGGAGCGGACATCCCGAAGGACATCCGCTCCCGCTGCGATTTTATGTGATTAAGCCTTGCCGTTGCTGCCGCAGACCAGGATCTTGCTCTTGACGTATTCCTTGACGTACTCGCGGCCGACGGCGCTGTACTTCTTGGGGTCGAAGACCTCGGGGTCCTTGGCGAGGTATTCCTTCAGGCCCTTGCTGAAGGCAATGCGCAGGTCGGTGGCGTAGTTGACCTTGCACATACCGCGTGCGACACACTCGCGGACAGCGTCATCCGGCACGCCGGAGGTGCCATGCAGCACCAGAGGCACAGACACGACCTTGCGGATCTCGCTCAGGCGCTCCATATCCAGCTTGGGAGTTCCCTTGTAGACGCCGTGGGCAGTGCCGATGGCGACAGCCAGAGAATCGACGCCGGTGCGCTCTGCAAACTCAGCAGCCTCGGAGGGGACGGTGTAGCCGTTGCCATTGCCGCCGTCAAGGTCGTCTTCCTTGCCGCCGACCTTGCCCAGCTCAGCCTCCACCGGGATACCGGCGGCGTGGCAGGCGCGGACAACGGACTTGGTGATCTCGATGTTCTCCTCAAACACATGGTGAGAGCCGTCGATCATGACGGAGGTGTAGCCGGCACGGAATGCCTGCATGGCCAGCTCATAGCTGCTGCCGTGGTCGAGGTGCATCACGACGGGGACGCTTGCCTCAGAAGCGGCTGCGGCCACCATGGCGTGGAACATGGCCGGAGAAGCGTACTTCAGGGTACCCGGGGTGGTCTGGACGATGACAGGAGCGCGCAGCTCCTCAGCAGCGGCGATGATGGCCTGCACCATCTCCATGTTCTCGGCATTGAACGCGCCGATGGCGTAATGGTTCTTCTGAGCGTCGAGCATCAAATCTTTGGTCGTAACTAAGGACATAGTAAAACCTCCAAAAACTTTACCTTCTTCAAAAAGCGTTAAGAGTTTAACGATTCATCTTTATTATAGATAGTCTTGGCTAATTTGGCAAGAGCAAAAAACGCCAAAGAGTTTGTCATTTGCGGTTGAAAGCTCAGAAGCCCAGCTGTGCATCCTCCCGGGCGGCTTCCAGAACGGTGACCACCTGCCGGGTCTTTTTCAGTGCGGCGTAGCAGGCATCATAGTCCTTGAGGGCCAGGATCATGGCGATCTCCGCCACCTCGTAGAACCACGGCGACTCGCTGTACTCGCTGCAAATATCTTCCTGTCCGGGACGGACGAGGCGGAGTTTCTGGCAGTTGCTGCTGCCCGGTTCGATGAGGATGCGGCCCGCGTCGCCGATGAGCTGGACGCTGCCCGGCGCGGCGCAGTCCTTTGCGCCGGTACACTGGCAGATGAAGTCGGGGTATTCCAGCAGGAGGATGCCGCTGGTGTCGATGCCGTTCTGGTAGAGATTCGGATGGTAGCTCACCAGCATAGGTTCGCCGAACAGCCCCACCACGAAATGTACATTATAAAGGTTCAGGTCCATCAGCGCGCCGCCGCAGCAGGCCGGGTCAAATACCGGCGGCACCTGCCCGGAGAGCAGGGCATCGTACCGGCTGGAATACTGGCAGAAGGTACAGGAGACGATGCGGAGAGAACCGATGTCGTCGAGGTACTGCTTTACAAGTGCATAGTTGGGGTGGTGGGCCGTGGTGATGGCCTCGAAGAGGAAGAGGTGCTTCTCTTTCGCCAGTGCGATGAGCTCGTCAGCCTCCGCCACGGTAGGGACGAAGGGCTTCTCGCAGAGGACGTTCTTTCCGGCCAGAAGCGCTGCCTTGGTCTGTGCATAGTGCAGGCTGTTGGGAGTGGCGATATAGACCAGCTCAATGTCCGGGTCGGCCAGCATGGCGTCATAGTCGGTGTAGACCTTCGGGATGCCGAACTGCTGTGCCAGCGCCTCGCCGGTGGCCTGCTGCCGGGAGCAGACCGCCTCACAGCGGAACGCAGGGACCTTTGCAAACTCTGCCACCATCGTGCGGGCGATGGAGCCAGTGCCGAGGATGCCGATATTCATAGGAACGCCCTTCCTTATATATAATGGGTATCAGACGCTGCTCTGACAGTTCTGCTTGACGAATTCGCTGGGGGACATGTGGTACTTCATGTTGAAGGACTTGGAGAAATAATGGATGGAGCTGTAGCCCAGACGCAGCGAAATTTCGCTGATGGTATAGCGGTTCTCGAGGAGCATCTGACAGCTGCGCTCCAGCTTCTTGTCGTTGATATACTTTTTGGGCGACTGGTCCACCGAGTTCTTGAACAGCAGCTGCAGAGCGGACCGGGACAGCGAGAAGTGCTCGCAGATCTCCGGGATGGTGAGGGGGTCGTAGATGTTGTCGTCGATATAGGCGATGATGCGGTCGAACAGCTCGTCCATGGCGCTCTGGTGGGCCGTGCTGCTGGCGGGGGCCATGGGGGAGGCATAGGTGCCTTGGAGCAGCCGGATGATGGTCTCGGTCAGCAGGCAGAGCATCAGGCTGTTCATATAGGGGATGCCGGTGGTGCTCTCCCGGACGAAGGTTTTTAATAAGGTGTTTATCTTCTGGTCGTAGTGGAACACCCGGTTGATGAGGGCGTCATACCAGACCTCCCGCTCCACGGGAGTCAGGTTGCGCATATCGAAGAGGATGGTCATATAGGAGGCCCTGTGCTCTTCGTCGGTGTACTGGGTGTGGAACTGGCCCGGGCCGTATATCATCAGGTCTTTTTCTTTTAAGTGGTAGAGCGTGCCGTCCACTTCGGTCTCCAGCTCGCCGGTGTCCACATAGGTCAGCTCGAAGAAATCGTGCCGCTCACCATGGAAACAGTAGTTCTCAGTGCGGATGCGGTAGTAGTAGCCCAGAATTTTCTGTATCTCGATGCGGGGCAGGACGGCCAGAAATTCGTACTGGGAAGGAAAGTCTGTGATATGCAGCAAGTAGCTGCTCTCGGCGTAAAGGTCGTACTCGAGCTTCTGGGTCGTGGAGACGACGGCGAAGTAGATATTTGGCTTGATGTGGATGAGCCTGTTCATCGCAAACTCCTGCACATCGGCAGCCTCCGCCGTGTGGGAGACCAGCAGAACGCCAATGCCGCTCTTTACCTGTAAATAGGTATCGCAGTTGAAGCAGTAGAACTGGGAGACATAGCGGCGGGTGATGGCAACCATCGTCT
>OLJA01001450.1_pt1 | contig 12007 bp, 8 predicted proteins | sample 1601401 | NCBI WGS metagenome assembly OLJA01 (sample SAMN01915217, study PRJEB22387) | human gut metagenome | isolation source: stool | host: Homo sapiens | place: USA | reverse complement strand
AAAAATGCTCGATAATACATACCAGTATTATCTGCGCTTTTTGCTTAGCAGCTTGTACTTCTCGCTCGCCGTATCGGCACTTAGAATTATGCGGTGTTGCCACAAATCTTCACCGCGGGGGAATCACCAATGCAGTATAAAGTTCTGGCGCTCGATCTGGATGGGACGCTGACCAACACCGATAAAATCATCACGCCGCGCACAAAGGCTGCGCTGCAGAAGGCGGCACAGCGGGGCGTCTGCATCGTGCTGGCCAGCGGGCGGCCTACCGTCGGCATTGAGCCGCTGGCCAAAGAGCTGGAACTGGAAAAATACGGCGGCTGTATTCTGAGCTATAACGGCGGCAAAATCATCGACTGCAAAACCGGGCAGACCCTTGTACAGCACGCCTTCCCGGTGGATTTGATTGAGCCGGTCTGCACTTTCAGCCGCTACTGGAACATTGTGCCGCTGACCTATGACAGGAACGGCATTGTGACCGAGACCCCGGACAGCCCCTATGTGCAGGAGGAGGCCCGCATCAACAAAATCCCGGTGCGCCGGGTCGAAAACCTGCCCGCTGAGGTGACCTACCCCATCAACAAGCTGCTGCTGACCGGCGACCCCGCCGATATGCCCCATGTGGAGGAGCTGATGCAGCAGGAATTTGCGGGCAAGCTCTCCATCTGCCGCAGCCAGCCGTTTTTCATTGAGACAATGCCGGTGGGTGTCGGCAAGGATACCTCGCTGGAGATGCTGCTGCGCGCCAAGGGGCTGACCGCCGCCAACCTGATGGCCTGCGGTGACGGATGGAACGATTTGCCGATGATACAGCTGGCCGGTATGGGCGTGGCTATGGGCAACGCGCAGCCGCCGGTTATTGCGGCTGCGGACTACCTGACCGCCGACAATGACCATGACGGCGTGGGGCTGGCCGTGGAAAAGTTTATTTTAGAGGAGATTTAACCTGTGAACCTGATTGTTTTCGATTTGGAATGGAACATCGGCTACCAGCCGAAAACCTTCCTATATCATGGCACGGAATTGACGCTGCGCGGTGAAATTATTCAAATCGGCGCGGCACGTATCAATGAGCGCGGCGATGTGCTGGATACCTTTGAGGTCAATCTCCGGCCGCGCATTTTCCGAAAATTGCAGCACCATATCGCCAAGGTTACGGGTCTGTCTCAGGGCGACTTGGACGCGGGCCTGCCCATGCGGGAGGGCTTGCAGAAGTTTCTGGACTGGGCGGGGGAAGATGCCGAGCTGGCAGAGTGGGGGCTGGACGATGTGCCGGTGCTCAAGCAGAACCTGTTTCTGGTCGGGCTGGATGAGAGCTGGCCGAACCGCTGGTACGATTTGCAGCGCATCTTTTTGCAGGCCTACCCCCGCAAGGAGGGCGAGGGCCTGACGCTGGAAAGTGTGGTCGACCGGTTGGGTATCCCCAAGGAGGAGCCGTTCCACAACGCGCTGGATGATGCGCTCTACACGGCAAAAATCTGCCGCAAGCTGCCATTGGCGGAAGGGCTGGCAACCTACCCCACTGAGGAGGAGCTGCTGACCGAGGCACTGCTGGGCGCGGAGCGCGTGGGCCGCGATGTGCAGCTGTTTATGAACCGCATGGAGCATGACGATTACCGCAATGTGCCGACATTGTATCAGGCGGCCTGCCCGGAGTGCGGCGCACCGCTGCAGAATGATGAGGTCTGGCTCAAGCGCGGCAACACCGGGTACTTTACCCGCAGCACCTGCCCCTACTGCGGGCACTTCTATCTGCGCTTCAAGCTGAGCCGCCGCGACGGCCTGCATTGGAGTTTTGCCCGCTGCATCGACCTCGCCACCCCCGAAGCCGACGCCCGCTGGGATAAGCAGAAGGCCGCCCTGCTGGAGCGCACAAAGCGCAAGCAGGAACGCGGCACAAGAGAATGAGTTTGAGGTCTCCTTCTGATGAAGAAGGAGGCTTTTTTGTTTCTGCCCTTGACAAACAGGCGGTTCTGCACTATGATTGAGAAAAGCGAAACACATTTTTTACAAAATTGCAACTGAAGCAACACGAGGTGCAAGAATGGACACAGAGCGCTGGCAGATATTATTGAAGGCAATCGACCGCGGCAGTCTGCGTGCGGCGGCGGATGAGATGGATGTCACCGTTTCCGGCATCAGCCGCAGTGTGGCAACGCTGGAAAAAGAACTTGGCTTTTCGCTGCTGTACCGCGCAAAAAGCGGCGTGCAGCCCACCGAGGAGTGCCGCCAACTTCTGCCCGCTGTGCGGGAGCTGCTGTTTGCACAGGAACGGCTGGAGCAGACCGCGGCCAAGGTGCGTGGCGCAGACTGCGGCACGATTGTCATTGGCACGGCGTACAACTGCTATTATGAGTGGGTCACCTGTATGACGGCGGCCTTCCGCACGCGCCACCCCGGTGTGGCGGTGAAAATCGTCAATGGCACAAGCAGTGAACTGGCGGAAATGTTGCTGGATCACCGCACGGATTTTTGTTTGATCAGCCGCCGCAGCGCCATGCCGGTGTGGCTGCCCATCCGCCAGGATGAGCTGCTGGTTCTGCTGCCGAAAAACCATCCGCTGGCCGCGCTGGACGCCGTGCCGGTGCAGCGCATGAAAACTGAGCCGTTTATTGAGAGCTACCCCGGTATGGAGACCGACATCACCCTGCTGTTTGACAAGCTGAAAACCAAGCCCAACACAAGCTATTCCACAATGGACATCACCGCCACCTACGCTATGGTGTCTGCGGGGTTGGGTATCAGCGTCAATAACGCCATCAACCACCAGCACGGCTATCCCGGTGTTGTTGAGTGCCCGATGGACCCGCCCCAGCTGATGGAAATCGGCCTTGCCTGCGGCGAAAACCTCGCCCCCGCCGCACAGGCATTTCTGGAATTTGTAAAATCCCGCCTGCCGGAATAAACACAATGCTTATGGACTATACGTAGGGCGGGGTGACTCCACTCCGCCGAAAGCCTGCGGGCAGATGACGCTTGCGGGTACATTTTGTAGGGGGGGCGGCGTCCTCGACGCCCCGGGCGTGCCCGGCCCCTACGGTGCAGCAAAAAAGGCAGTGCGTACCCGGGTTGCAGCCTGTTCCTGCCCTCTTACAACAACAGCCGCCGCGCATTTTTCCTGCGCGGCGGCTGTACTTTGCATAGGGGTCAGTAGGTGATGATAATGCCCTGGTCCTGCGCGTAGAAGCTGCACAGGCCGGAGCAGGGGACAATACACACCGGGGCACCGGGCCACTTGGCCTCAATGCCGTGGTGTAGCAGCTGGGCGGCGGTCTGGTTGCCGCACTCACTGATAAGCACCGGGTGCACGCCGTCATAGCCGTCCTCGTCCATCTGCTCCAGAATCTTCGCCAGCACGCGGGTTTCACCGCGGGTCTTGAAGTAGAAATCAATCTTGCCGTCCTGCGTGCGGCGGCCCAGCACGCGCATATTCAGGCGGCCCGCAATAAAGCCCACTACCTTGCTGACACGGCCGTTTTTGGCCAGATTGTCAAAGCTCGCCAGAGCAAACAGGATATGGGTGCTCTCGACAAACTTTTTCAGCGCAAAGCAGATATCGTCAAAGGTCTGGTTCTCGCCAATCAGCTTGTTGGCAAGCTCGGCTGCACCGGCCAGTGCGCCGGAGCAGCTGAGCGTGTCCAGCACAAAAATCTTCTTTTCGGGGTGTTCCTCCAGCACCATTGTGCGGGCGGCCATAGCGGCGTTGTAGCTGCCGGAGAGGTTGCTGCTGATGGTAAAGGCAAACACATTGTCCGCCTGCAGGAAATACTCGGCCCACTCCTCGGGGCTGGGGCAGGCGGTAGTGCTGGCACCGTTATAGTCGGTCATGGCCTGCAGCATCTGCTGGGTGTTCAGGGTGGCAAGATCCACGTACTCGCGCTCACCAACGCGGATTTTAAACGGTACAAGGGCAAACTGCACGCCGGGTGCGGGATGCGCAAGCTCACGGATTTCGCAGGAGCTATCGGATACAATCATCCATGCCATGTGGCAGGACCTCCGTTCTGTGATAGATAGTCACGATATTCTTACCTATATTATAGGTGCGCGGCGCAGATGCGTCAAGTTTATTTTTCTGTCCTTAAAAAGTTGTAAAACATTTTCACGGGCACTTGTACACGCACGGATTCCGGCGTATAATATGTAAGACTAGATTTTATGAAGAAAGAATTGGAGCTTGTATGGCTGATTTTTATACCTATCGCAATGAGGTTACGGGCAAACGCCGCAGGCGCAAAATATTTCTGGCGCTGATTGTGGTTCTGGCACTGCTCTGCGCCGCAGTCGGGCTGTTCTGGTTTGGCCGCGGCGAGACAGCCGCCGCTCCGGCAGCAACCCCCGCGCCCACTCAGGAGCCTACCGCTGCCCCCACCGAGACCCCGGCCCCCGCGCAGGAGACCGCCGCCGAGCCGCAGCGCATCCTGCCCAATGTGGATACCGCCGCATGGGATAAAAGCGAGGCGGTGCCCGCCACCATTGACACGGAATACCTCAACACCGACCACCGTATGGTGGCGGTGCCGATGCTGGGCACCGTGACCAACAGCTATTTTGACACGGTCACCTTTGCCGGGGACAGCATTGCTTCCGGCCTTGGCATCTATGACACCGGCTACCACAACGCCCACTATGCCACCTACGTCAGCGCGGGCGTGCAGACCTTCGTCAATAATGTCAGCGTCAAGAACGCCGTGACCGGCGCGACCGAAACCCCGATGGAGACCATCGCGGCCAGCCAGCCGGACTACCTGTATATCCTTGTCGGCACCAACAATCTGGTGGTGCAGGGCAGCGAGGAGAGCTTCATCGCTTATTATGAGCGCCTGATTGATATGCTGCGCGAGCAGCTGAACCCGGGTGTGATTATCTATATTCAGGCCATCCCCGGTGTGCAGGAGGACGTTGTGGACTCCAAGCCCGGGCTGGACAACACCCGCATTGCAACGGCCAATGACCTGCTGGCCAATATGGCACTGCGTAAGGGCTGCTACTACATCAACATCCGCGAGGCACTGACCAACCTCGCGGACGGCAGCCAGATTGATGACTATGCCACCAAGGACGGCGTGCATTTCAACGCCGCGGGCTACCGCGCATGGGCCGAGTATCTGGCCACCCACACGGTGTGGAACCGCCGCAGCGTTTACAGCGGCGAGAACCCCTATTATATTTACGGCGCATAAAATCGGCTGCATTGCACAAATCCCCCGCAAGGTGTAAAAAGTACCTTGCAGGGGACTTTTTTTGTGCAGCTGTACGAAAAAACACTCGATTTATGTCGAAGTTGTACAAATCAGGCGGGTAACATACGAAAATTTTAGCAGAATATTACACAAAAGACCTTGAAATTCGCATAAGAAACAGGTAATATAGATATAGAGATTATACAGAGTCGGTGCACTGTACCCGGCGCACTGCTACTCAAAAGGGGAGATTATGTTGAAACAGCGCAAAGAAACGCCAAATAGCTCCGATCTGCCCATCTACCTGTTCAAGCAGGGCAATAATCAGGAGGCCTATCGCTTTTTCGGTGCGCACCTGTGTGAGCAGAACGGCGAGGCCGGTGCTGTGTTCCGTGTGTGGGCACCGCACGCCAAGGCCGTCTCCATTGTGGGTGACTTCAACAGCTGGACACCCGGCGAGCACCCGATGGAAAAGCTGACGGACGGTATCTGGGAACGCTTTGTGCCCGGCATCAAGCAGTTTGATGTCTACAAATATTGCATCACAACCCCGGCGGATGAGCTGGTCTACAAGGCCGACCCCTATGCCTTCCATACCGAGACCCGCCCCTCCAACGGCAGCAAGGTCTATGATATTGAGGGCTACATATGGGGCGATGCCGCATGGGTCAAGGAGGAGGACAAGCGGGATGTCATCAACAGCCCGATGTCCATCTATGAGCTGCAGGCTGGCAGCTGGAAGATGAAGGACCCCGAAAACGGTGTGCCCTACAGCTATGCCGAGCTGGCCGACGAGCTGATTCCGTACATTAAAGAGATGGGCTACACCCATGTGGAGCTGCTGCCCATCACTGAATTTCCCTTTGACGGCAGCTGGGGCTATCAGGTTACCGGCTACTTTGCCCCCACCAGCCGCTACGGCACGCCCAAGGACTTTATGGCCTTTGTGGATAAGCTCCATCAGGCGGGCATCGGCGTTATTCTGGACTGGGTTCCCGCCCACTTCCCGAAGGATGCCTACGGCCTGTATATGTTTGACGGCGCGCCCTGCTATGAGGACCCCAACCCCCGCCGCGGTGAGCATAAGGAATGGGGTACCATGGTCTTTAACTACGGCATGAAGGAGGTCGAGAGCTTCCTGATTTCCAGCGCCATGTTCTGGATGGATCGCTACCACATTGACGGTCTGCGCGTGGATGCTGTGGCCAGTATGCTCTACCTTGACTACAACCGCAAGGACGGCGAGTGGGAACAGAACGTAAAGGGCGGCAAGGAAAATCTGGAGGCAATCGCCTTCCTGCAGAAGCTGAACTCCGCCATTCTGGGCCGCTACCCGCACAAGATGATGATTGCCGAGGAATCCACCGCATGGCCGCTGGTCACAAAGCCTGCAGCGGATGGCGGCCTGGGCTTCAACTTCAAGTGGAACATGGGCTGGATGAATGATATGCTCAGCTACATGAAAACCGACCCGCTGTTCCGCGCCGGCAACCATGGCAAGGTCACCTTCAGCTTCTTCTACGCCTTCAGCGAGAATTTTGTCCTGCCCATCAGCCATGATGAGGTTGTGCACGGCAAGTGCAGTCTGCTGAACAAGATGCCCGGCGATTACGAGGAAAAGTTCGCGAACCTGCGCACCTTCTTCGGCTATATGATGGCCCACCCCGGCAAAAAACTGCTCTTTATGGGGCAGGAATTCGGCCAATTCATTGAGTGGGACGAGAAGAAGCAGCTGGACTGGATGCTGCTGGGCTACGACAAGCACCGTGAGCTGCAGAGCTATGTCAAGGCGCTGAACCACTTCTACCGCGATACGCCCGCCCTGTGGCAGGTGGATTACAGCTGGGAGGGCTTCCAGTGGATTGTGCCCGATGACAGCAAGCAGAGTGTCATCGCCTTCCTGCGCCGCGATGCGGCCGGCAAGATGGTGCTGGTGGTCTGCAACTTCAACCCGGTGCTCCGCAAGGATTATGAGATGGGCGTGCCGAACCCCGGCAGCTACAAGGAAATCCTTAATTCCGATGCGAAGGAATACGGCGGCTCCGGCGTCACCAACGGCACCGTCAAGAGCGTCAAGGGCCCGATGCACGGCTTCAACCAGCATATCGCTGTGACGCTGCCGCCGCTGTCCACGCTGTATTTCAGCGTGCCATCTGCCCGCAAGCCCCGGGCTGGAAAGCCCAAGGCAGAGGCCAAGGAGGCCGCAAAACCCGCCGCCAAACGGGCGGCAAAGCCCGCCAAGGCCGTTGCCCCTGCTACACAGGCCCAGACGGACGCCACCCCCAAACGCCGGGGACGCCCACCCAAAGCCAAAGCTACGGTCTGACCGTGTTTGGATATATGCTAAAAAACGGCATTGCGCCGAAATTTTAAGGGGAGAAATCTTATGGCTAAAGAAATGATCGCAATGATCCTGGCAGGCGGCCAGGGCTCGCGTCTGTACGCGCTGACCCAAAAGCTCGCCAAGCCGGCAGTTCCGTTTGGTGGAAAGTATCGTATCATCGACTTCCCGCTGTCCAACTGTGTCAACTCTGACATTGATACCGTGGGCATCCTGACCCAGTATCAGCCCCTCGTCTTGAACGAGTATATCGGCAACGGCCAGCCGTGGGACCTGGACCGCCTGCATGGCGGTGTCCATGTCCTGCCGCCGTATCAGCAGGCCTCCGGCTCTGACTGGTACAAGGGCACGGCCAACGCCATTTACCAGAATATTTCCTTCATCGACCGCTATGACCCCAAGTATGTCATCATCCTGTCCGGCGACCAGATCTGCAAGCAGGATTACTCTGACTTCCTGCGCTTCCACAAGGAGAAGAACGCAGAATTCTCCGTTGCCGTTATGGAGGTGCCATGGAGTGAGGCTTCCCGCTTCGGCCTGATGGTCACCGATGAGGATGACCGCATCAACGCCTTCCAGGAGAAGCCGAAGGAGCCGAAGTCCAACCTGGCTTCCATGGGTATCTACATCTTCAACTGGGATATTCTGAAGAAGTACCTGACCGAGGACGAGGCTGACCCCAACTCCGAGAACGATTTTGGCAAGAACGTCATTCCCAACCTGCTGAAGGACGGCCGCCGTATGTACGCCTACCACTTCAGCGGCTATTGGAAGGACGTGGGCACCATCTCCAGCCTGTGGCAGGCCAATATGGAGGTCCTCGACCCGAAACATTCCGGCATCAACCTGTTCGATGAGAACTGGAAGATTTATTCCCGCAACACCGGCCGTCCCTGCCAGCAGATTGGCAGCGATGCAACCATCGTCAACTCGATGATTTCCGAAGGCTGCAAGGTCAACGGCACGGTCAACAACTCCATCCTGTTCCCCGGCGCAGTTGTCGAGAAGGGCGCGACCGTGGAGGCGGCTGTCGTCATGGGCGGCACCGTTATCAAAGCCGGCGCGTCCGTCAAGCACTGCATCGTGGCCGAGAACGTCACGGTTGAGGAGGGCGCTACCGTGGGCGCTATGCCCGAGGGCGGTCTGAACATTGCCGAGCCCGGCGATGTCGCTACCGTTGGCTCCGGCGTTGTCATCGGCAAGGGTGCAACGGTCGGCCCCAAGGCAATGGTCTCCAGCGATGTAAAGGATGGTGAGGAACAATGGTAAACAACAATGTGAATGCACTCGGCGTAATTTTCGCCAACACCTATGATAACCTCGTTCCCGAACTGGTAGCGGAGCGCTCGATGGGCTCCATCCCGTTCGGCGGACGTTACCGCCTGATTGACTTTACGCTGTCCAGCATGGCAAACGCCGGTATCGACAACGTTTCTGTCATTGTGCGCAAGAACTACCACTCCCTGATGGACCATCTGGGCGCAGGCCGTGAGTGGGATCTGACCCGCAAGCGCGGCGGTCTGAACATTGTGCCTCCCTTTGCCGAGCGCAGCGTCAAGCTGTACTCCGGCCGTGTGGACGCGCTGGGCAGCATCCTGAACTGGCTGGAGGCCCAGAAGGAGCGCTATGTCATCCTGTCTGACTCCTACATTGCCATGAACTTTGACTTCGGCAAGCTGGTGGACGCACACGTCAAGTCCGGCGCCGATGTCACGATGGTCTACAACCGTGCGCCCATTCCCGAGGGTGCCCGCAGTGACAACTACACCATCCGTATGGATGAGGAAGGCCGCGTCACCGAGATTCTGTCCAACGATTACCGTATGGGTGAGCAGAACCTCGCTATGAACATCTACATCATCGAGCGTGAGAGCCTGATTCACCTGATTCATGACGCCTCTGTCCGCGGCCTTGTCTACTTTGAACGCGACATTCTGGCCCGCAACCTGAAGCTGCTGAATGTGCAGGCCTTCAAGTTTGATGGCTATGTGGCCCGTGTCTCCGATATGAAGAGCTACTTTGACGAGAATATGCGTCTGCTCAAGGACGGCAGCATGGAGGCCCTGTTCGGACCCGCGCCCATCTACACCAAGATTCGTGACGATAACCCCACCCGCTATCTGGAAGGCAGCTCCGTCAAGAACAGCCTGCTGGCCGATGGTTGCGTCATTGAGGGCACGGTTGAGAACTGCGTTCTGTTCCGTGGCTGCAAGGTCAAGAAGGGCGCTGTTGTCAAGAACTGCGTCCTGATGCAGGATACCGTTGTGGAGCCCAACTGCAATGTTGAGTACGTTGTGACCGACAAGAATGTCCACATTACCGAGGACAAGAAGCTGGCCGGCACCGACACCTTCCCGGTGTTTGTTGCCAAGAACCACAGCGTCTAAAAAGAACCCCCGTCGGCGGCTGAACGCCGATACAGGGGAGAAAGAACGCTCATAGAGGTCGAACTCCCTCTCCCCGGAGTCGGCTTTGATGAGAGGGCGGGGGAGAGCCGAGCTTTTCCCTCGCCCTCATTTTTATGATATTCGCACGGAGGTGCTTATGAAAATCCTGTATGCAGCCAGCGAGGCTGCTCCGTTTGCCAAGTCCGGCGGTCTGGCCGATGTTGCGGGCGCCCTGCCCAAGGCACTTGTCCGCGACGGCATTGATGCCCGCGTTGTTATGCCGCTGTACGGCGATTTGAAGTTCAAGGACACGCTGACCTATGTTACCAACTTCAGCGTGCCTGTGGGCTGGCGCAGCCAGTATTGCGGTCTGTTCAAGGCTGAGCGCGACGGCGTTGTCTACTACTTCATCGACAACGAGTATTACTTCAAGCGCAGCGGCCTGTACGGCTTCTACGATGACGGCGAGCGCTTTGCCTTCTTTGCCCGCGCCATTCTGGAAATGCTGTTCTACACCGACTTTGAGCCGGACATCATCAACTGCAATGACTGGCAGACCGCGCTGACCCCGGTGTACTTGAACCTGTACTACCGCCATCTGGATAAATTCAGCCGCATCAAGACGGTGTTCACCATCCATAACATTGCCTATCAGGGCAAGTACGGCCTGGACATTCTGGAGGACACCTGCGGCATCGGCACACGCGACGCCCATGTTGTGGAATATGACGGCTGCGCCAACTTTATGAAGGGCGCTATCGAGTGTGCCGATAAGGTCACCACCGTCAGCCCCACCTACGCACAGGAAATTCTCAACCCATGGTTCAGCCATGGTCTGGACGGCCTGCTGCGCCAGAAGCAGTATAAGCTGTGCGGTATTCTGAACGGCATTGACGTGGATGTGTTCAACCCCGCCACCGACCCCGACATCGCCAAAAACTATGATGCCGAGACCTTCCAGGAGGGTAAGGCCGTCTGCAAGGCCGCCCTGCAGGATGAATTTGGCCTGCACAAGGATGGCAGCCCGGTTATGGCTATGGTCACCCGTCTGGTCGGCCATAAGGGCGTTGATTTGGTCCAAGCCATCGCCGAGGGCCTGTTGCAGCAGGGCATTGAGCTGGTTATCCTTGGCTCCGGCGAGGCCCAGTATGAAAACTACTTCAATGAGCTCTGCGCCCGCAACCCGGGCCGTGTCGGCGTTTACATCGGCTTCAATGCCAAGCTGGCACAGCAGATTTACGCCGGTGCGGATATCTTCCTGATGCCGTCCCGCTCCGAGCCCTGCGGTCTGGCCCAGATGGTTTCCTGCCGCTACGGCACTATCCCGGTCATCCGCGAGACCGGCGGCCTGAAGGACTCCATCCGTGACTCCGGCGATGGCTACGGCAATGGCTTCACCTTTGCCAACTATAACGCCCATGAGCTGTACGAGGCCTGCTGGCGTGCCAAGGAAGGCTACTGGCAGAAGGACGGCTGGCCCGTGCTGGTCAAGCGCGCCATGGAGTGCGACTTCAGCTGGTCCAACTCCGCCAAGAGCTATGAGGGCCTGTACAATGAGGTCGTGAACCTCTGGTAAGTCTTTGGGAAGCTGCTCCCTAATGAGTTAAAATCAAATCCCGCTGTGTGCAGCCTGAAAAGCCGCATACAGCGGGATTTTTGTTTCATTGGGATTGGTCCGGTGAAAAGGAAAACGGAAAGAATAGATACGCCCGTGCGGCAGCATAGCAGCGTGACAGGGGAGACGAACCGAATGCTTCCAGAACGCAGCACAGGAATTTCGAAAAAGCCAGCCATCCGGAAATGAAGAAATTTCGGATTTTTTGCCACAATTTGCCGAACATGTGTTACAATAGTACCGGAATTTTGGCCGTGGCATTAAGGAGAATCCCATGCCCGCGGTCAATCGGGAAAGGAAACATAACAGCAATCCTATGGGGAAAAGAAAACATTGGTATTTACCGTGCATCGCCCCGGCACTGGCCGCGCTTTTGCTGGCGGGCTGCGGCGCAAAATCGGCGCCTGCAAAGGCCCTCGCGGGCTGCCGGGCGCTGCTTGGCGTGCGCGAGGGCTTCCTGGAGGACCGCGCAGCGGAGCTG
>OLJA01001440.1_pt1 | contig 12049 bp, 9 predicted proteins | sample 1601401 | NCBI WGS metagenome assembly OLJA01 (sample SAMN01915217, study PRJEB22387) | human gut metagenome | isolation source: stool | host: Homo sapiens | place: USA | reverse complement strand
TGTGATACGTCGTGGCCAAGGACATCGTGAGCGTCCTTGCCCCCATCTGCCCGTTCTGGGCCGACGAGTTGTGGCACGAGGCGCTCGGCTGCGAGGGCAACGCCTACACCGCCGCCTGGCCCGAGTTCGACCTGGCCGAGTCCGTTGAGGACACGGTGCAGATCGTGGTCCAGGTGCTCGGTAAGGTCCGCGGCCGCGTCGACGTGGCCCGCGATGCCTCCAATGAGGATATGCAGGCTGCCGCCGAGGCCGCCGTCGCCAAGTGGCTCGAGGGCAAGACGGTCGTCAAGGCCATCTGCGTGCCCGGCAAGCTGGTCAACCTGGTGGTCAAGTAAGCGCCACGCGCATAGTTGACGTGTTAAAGACGAGGGGCAATCCGATTGGGTCGTCCCTCGTTTTGTGTTGTATGCCCTGCTTAGTCATTGCGTCGCAACGTTTTCTATGGGATGTGTACCAGGTCCCTAAAGTAAACGTTGCCCGCTGCCTCTTCGAACATCCAAATGTTAAGGTAGATGTCGTTGAGGTCGTTGTTCACATCAAAGTTCGGATCGTCGAAGGTGCCCACAAAGGTGAGCATGGCGCGCGTTTCCTCTCCTGCGGCGACCGGCTGGCGCATGCGTACGTCGCGGACCTTACCGTTGACGTAGGCATAGGAGTCCACATCGCCAAACATCATGTCGACACCGGTGTTGTTGGACACCGTAAAGACGAGCGCGGCGTCGCCGTAGCCGTCGGTGTCCTTACCAACGCAGGTGACGTGGACGTTTTCGTCCGCCTCTAGGTCGATGGGGAACTGTTCTTGGGGGTTGGGGCCTAAACCCTGGGGATCGATTTCGTCTTCGTTTATTTTGTCGAAGCTCTCCGATGGTGTCGTTTTCTCGGCGGCTTCGGTCCCATATACTGATAAAAATATGTTTTCATCATGCCGTTATATATCTTGCGGTTTTTGTCCGCTTTCCTGCCGATGTACTTTTCAGCCTGCTCATAAGCTGTTATAAGATACATTGACCATGAGTCAAGACTTCTATAGATATTTCCTATCTCTTTATAAAGTGAAGGCATTTCGTCAGGTTCATCGAGTCGTCTTCCGTATGGTGGATTTGTTATGATAAAACCATATTTCTTGCGGTGGCTCGTCTGGTTTAACGGTCGTCTCTGGAAATGAACAAGATGGTCCACCTCCGCATTTCTCGCATTTTCCATTGCTGCTTTTATCGCATTTTCACTTATATCGTAGCCCTGTATATCCATCTCTATGTCTCTGATTATCATATCCTCGGCTTCATCGATGGCATCATACCACTCTTTTTTAGGAATGATATGTGTCCATTCCTCGGAAATAAACGAACGGTTCATGCCCGGTGCGATATTTGCTCCTATCATTGCCGCTTCAATAGGAAATGTACCGCTTCCGCAGAACGGGTCGAGCAGTATGCGTTCTTTATTCCACGGTGTGAGCATGATAAGCGCCGCTGCAAGCGTCTCCGTAATCGGTGCTTTTACGGTGGCAAGACGATAACCTCTCTTGTGAAGCGACTCTCCCGATGTGTCAAGCCCCACCACTACTTCATCTTTCATTATAGTTACCCTCACTGGATAACTTGCTCCATCCTCCTGAAACCAACTTACATTATATTTGGATTTAAGTCTGTCAACCATTGCCTTTTTCATAATGGACTGTATGTCTGACGGACTGAATAACTTACTTTTTATGGATGTGGCTTTCGTAACCCAGAACTTTCCGTTTTCAGGAATGTAATTTTCCCACGGCAGTGCTTTTGTCCCCTCAAAGAGTTCATCAAATGTAGTTGCCTTAAAGCTGCCTATCTTAAGCAGTATTCTTTCTGTTGTTCTAAGAAATATATTTGCACGGCAGATTGCATCTGAATCCCCCGTAAATGTCACTTTTCCATCTTCCACTTTTACTATCTCGTATCCGAGTCGTATTATCTCTTTCTTTAAAACCGCTTCCAGTCCAAAATGGCATGGTGCGATAAATTCATATTTTCCCACGATTATCTCCATTCCTATAATATCTTTTACAAGTATCACATTTTAATAAAATATATATTTAATATAAAAATCAAAACATTCCGTCACCGGATATGGCATACAGATAATCAACTATCTGCCTGATAGAATCTACAGTTTCTCTCTGATATACAGTTTCTTTTTCCAATTCATGAGATACATTGTTTACTTCAAATGAAGTCTCCAAAAGTTGATTAAAAATGCTTTCAACTCCCTGTAATGCTTCTTCTTTATCTTTTTCATCACCTGTCTTGAAAGCTGCAAACAGTTCTCTGGCATCACTAAGTAATGTAACTATACGGTCAGTTATATTTATTGAATCAAATGACATTTGTTCAAGATTCATCATTGTATTTTCCATTCTCTCCAATACAACTTCCGTAGTTTTTTCTGTTTCCTTCAACTCCATTTATATTTCCTCCAGCAATTCATATATACTCTTAACTCCTACAAGTTTCATCCCTTTTAACTGTGAACTGTCAATACTTAAACTTTCACAATTTACTTTAGGCATAATACATCTGTCAAAACCAAGTTTTGCAGCTTCGAGAACTCTCTGCTCTGCCTGGTTTACTGCTCTTACCTCGCCTACAAGTCCAACCTCGCCAAAACATATCGTCTTACTGTCAATAGCTATATTTTTATAACTTGAAAGAACAGCAAGAACTATGCCCATGTCAAGTGCAGGCTCATTTATCCTCATACCTCCTGCGACATTTATATATGCGTCGCAGTCGCCCAGATGCAGCCCTATCCTTTTTTCCATTACTGCCAATAGAAGATTTACCCTGTTATAATCAGTACCCGCTGATGTTCTTCTAGGCATATTAAAATTAGTGCGGCACACAAGTGCCTGTACCTCAACAAGTATCGGTCTTGTCCCCTCTATAGAACACGCAACAACCGACCCGGCTTCATTTTCAGGCTTTCCCTGAAGCATATATTCAGATGGATTTAAAACTTCCCTAAGCCCATCTGCACGCATCTCAAATACACCGATCTCATTTGTCGAACCAAATCTGTTCTTTACTCCTCTTAAAAATCTGAACGATGCACCACCGTCTCCCTCAAAATAAAGCACCGTATCTACCATATGTTCGAGAACCCTCGGACCTGCCACCACACCTTCTTTTGTAACATGGCCGACGATAAATACCGTTATATGAAGCCCCTTTGCTATCCTCATAAGAATACTTGTAGCTTCCCTTACCTGGCTTACGCTTCCTGGTGCAGAGCCTACATCTTCCCTATACATAGTTTGTATCGAGTCTATTATGACAACATCAGGCATCATGTCAGTTATGCTGTTTGATATTATATCAAGATCCGTCTCACACAATATGGAAATGTCTCTAGAAAATGTTCCAAGTCTCTCTGCTCTCATTTTTATCTGGCGAAGTGATTCCTCACCTGATACATAGAGAACTTTTTTACCCTCATCCGAAAGATTTCTGCACATCTGAAGCAAAAGTGTTGATTTTCCTATGCCGGGATCACCTCCCACGAGCACAAGCGAACCGACAACAATACCTCCTCCGAGAACTCTGTCCATCTCTGATATTTTTGTACTTATTCTGTTTTCATCATCTGTGGTAACATTAGAAAGCAGCGTCGGAACTGCATCCTTTTTAGTCGCAGAAACGGTACCCGAAACTCCCGGTACCACTTTTGCAACTGGTTCTTCAACAAATGAATCCCACTCATGACATCCGGGACACTGTCCAAGCCACTTAGATGATTCATATCCGCACTGCTTACAGAAAAAAACTGTCTTTTTTTTAGATTTTGCCATACTTATCCTCATTATCGGCTGCTGTCCACACTTATGCGTGAACAGCTATGATTATTGTGTCATATTACACTACTTGGCAAGTTTATAAATATTACAACTTAACAACCTGAATCTTATACTGCTTTTCAGGCTCTACCTCTATACTTACACTAATCTTTCCAGCAAGATTTGACTTCATTTTACCGATATTTGTACCATCTACAAATACTTTATATTCTGTATCAGGCTCAAGCTCAACCGTAATAGAACTGTCCTCCCAGCCCTCTACCATGAAACTCATTTCACTATCAGTATTCTTCATCTCAGTTACAACAGTTCCCGGTACTGATTCATAAACGAACAATCCGTTTTTCTCAAGTTTTGTTATCTCTTTAAATGTCTTTACCTTATATAAATCTCCCTCATACTCAAAATCAGATTTCTTCTGTTTTGTGTCAAATTCAAAATTTCCAAAGCTTAATGTTCCGTCGTTCTCCTTGCGAATCAATTCCTTTATAACAGCCATAATTTTTCCTCCTATGTCCTTTTATTTTGACGAAATAATTATGCGGAATGAATAAGCGTTTCACTCATATTTTCTTTCCGCTTATTGTATTTTGTTTTAAGTAACAATTCATCATTTCTCTTATGACTGAACTGTTACTGATTTACTCTTAGAATATCACATTTTGTTGCAATTTGCAAAAAAATATATCGGATTTTAATCACTTTTTTGTAACAAGTTCAGCCATAAAAATATAATCGGTAATATCTGAGCTTGCTCATTGTATTGCTGATTATATTTTTATGGTAGAATAGCCTTTCATTTATTACATGAGGTAAACATAAGCTGCGTAGCAGCGACTGACATTTTACCGGCAGATTTATGAATGTAATAAATGGAAGGCTGAACTGTTATCACTTTTTTATAATTTTGATTTCCGTTGTCAAGTTGTCTAAAACAAATCGATTTGTTTGAAGCTGCAGCTATTTTCTACTGTCCCACTGATATGATTATCTTTTTCTCAGTTTCATCATAATCAACATTTACTTTCTCTCCCGCCTTAACTTCTCCTGCAAGAAGTTTATCTGCAAGAAGATCTTCTATCTCTGTCTGTATTGCTCTTCTTATAGGTCTTGCACCATAATTTTTGTCAAATCCTTTGTCTGCAATATATTCTACTGCTTTCTCTGATACAGCAAGATTTATACGCATCTGTGCATTGGTTCTGCTGCTAAGGTTTCTGAGCAGTATTCTTACTATCTCTTTGAGATTTTCTTTGGTGAGCATATGGAATACAAGTACTTCATCAATTCTGTTTATAAACTCAGGCTTGAAGATTTTCTTTACTTCATCCATAACGCCCTCTTTCATCTTTTTGTAATCGGCTTCCTCACTGTCGTCAGTACCAAAACCAAGGCGGCTAGGCGATACTATACGCTGTGCACCTGCATTTGAAGTCATAATGATGATAGTATTCTTAAAACTTACCTTTCTTCCCTGTGCATCCGTAACATGACCATCTTCAAGTATTTGAAGAAGAATGTTAAATACATCAGGATGAGCCTTTTCGATTTCGTCAAAGAGTACGACTGAATAAGGATGTCTCCTCACTTTTTCGCTTAACTGACCACCCTCTTCATATCCTACATATCCCGGAGGTGAACCAATCATTTTTGAAACACTGTGTTTCTCCATATATTCGGACATATCAACTCTTATTATCTCATTTTCTTTTCCGAATACAGCTTCAGCAAGTGCCTTTGAAAGTTCCGTTTTTCCTACACCTGTAGGTCCTAAGAAAAGGAATGAGCCTATCGGTCTGTTCGGATCTTTAAGCCCTACCCTTCCTCGTCTCACAGCTTTTGATACTGCTTCGATAGCTTCTTCCTGTCCGACTACTCTCTCATGAAGTATGCTCTCAAGTTTTTTTAGACGCTCTGTCTCTTCCTCCTGAAGCTTTTGAACTGGTATTTTTGTCCAGTCGGCGATAACCGCTGCCACATCATTTTCATCCACACATACTTCTTTTCTGTTTTTCTCTTTCTCTATGTCAGTGCGAAGTTTTTCAAGTCTTTTTTCTGCATCAGACTGCATTTTCTTTAGCTCTCCGGCATGGGCATAATCTTCATTTCTAATGGCATCCTCTTTTTCTTTTTCCCACCTTAATATATCTTCTTCAAGCTCACGGAGCTCAGGTGTTGAAAGGTATCTGCTAAGACTAACTCTAGCCCCCGCCTCGTCAATAACATCTATCGCCTTGTCAGGAAGAAATCTGTCATTTACATATCTCTCAGACATTTTTACTGCCGATACTATGGCACTGTCACTTATCTTTACTCCGTGGTGCTCCTCATATCTCTCTTTAAGACCTGCAAGTATCGCAATAGTCTCCTCCGTGTCTGGCTCACTTACATCTACCGGCTGAAAACGGCGTTCTAAAGCTGCATCTTTTTCTATATACTTACGGTATTCGTCTAGCGTTGTTGCTCCGATAAGCTGAAGTTCACCTCTTGCAAGTGACGGTTTTAATATATTTGCCGCATCAAGTGCACCCTCTGCACCACCTGCTCCGATAATAGTGTGTATCTCATCTATAAATAAAAGAATATTTCCCGACTGTGTAACTTCTCTTACAGCCCTTTTTATCCTCTCCTCAAACTCTCCTCTGTATTTTGAACCTGCGACCATTCCTGAAAGATCAAGTGTGAGCACCTTTTTGTCCTTAATAATATCAGGCACATCACCTGCCGCAATCTTTTGTGCAAGTCCCTCAACTACTGCCGTCTTTCCGACACCCGGTTCTCCGACAAGACACGGATTGTTCTTTGTTCTTCTGCTGAGTATCTCTATAAGTCTTGTAATCTCTCTGTCCCTGCCTATGACCGGATCAAGTTTTCCGTCTTTTGCATACTCGGTAAGATTTCTGCTGTACTGGTCAAGCATCGGTGTTGCAGATTTATTCCTTCTGCTTTTCTGCATCATATACTCATTTTTGGCACTGTTTACATCCTGCCCCGTCGCCGTAAGAAGATCCACATAGAGTTTCTGAACATTTATCCCTCTCGTATTGAGAAGTCTTACTCCAAGACACTCCGTCTCTTTAAGCATTGCAATAAGGATATGCTCTGTTCCCGCCTGAGCTGAGCCTAATCTCTCCGCCTCGGTTATGCTGTTTTCAATAATCTTTCTGGCTCTTGGTGTATATTGCGGTCTTTCTGCTACCGCTACTCCCTCGCCTGTTTCAATCATTTCCTCTATAAGAACCCTGAGTTTTTCTTCCTCCACTCCGTTCTCACGCATAACCTCTGCTGCAACACCCTTAGTTTTTACAAGTGCTATAAGCAGATGTTCAGTTCCAATATAACCGTGTCCAAATGATTTTGCGACACTCAACGAATTATCAAGTGCTTTTTGTGCACTTTTGGTAAATTTATTTCGCATACGCTCAAAACTCCTTCATTTTATTAGTCTGCCTGCAACAGCTAAGTCTTTAATTTCTTATATCCATAAATCTGTAAACAGGCTGTCAACCGCTGCTATACGGCTTTCTTATTTCATAATTTTTACTCTCATTCTCTATGCCAATAATGCGTAATGTTGTTACTTTTTTCCTCAAACAAATCCAAATCTGTTTTTTCGTTATTATCTCCCAACATCTCGTTTTCTGATATATCTGCTCCTGATACATCTTTTTTTGACATACCATCTTTTAGACTGTCAAATTTCGGCATATTTTCACCATATGTGTGTTTTATCTTTCCCATATATTCTATTGTATCTGTGCTGTCAACAGTTCCGGCATTATCAATACCACCGGCACTGCCGTCTGAAATACCACCATATGCACTTATAATATTATTATTCTGCCGATAATGCAAATATATTGTTATCATTCCTATAAACATCAACAGACATATGATAACCATTATTCCCACAATATATTTCATCGTCTTTAATTTTGTTTCACTGACGGAATCTGAACCTACAACAGTATTTCCGATGCTTTCTTTGTACCATGCTTTTACTTTATCATAGGACATAAAGCTATCATTTTCCGTATCATACAGATAAAACTCCGGCTCCTGTCTTCCGCATTTACAATATATAAGTACAAATTTATGCTCAAGATTATCTTCGGTGGCATATGCCGTTATGACATGACCACTTAGAACTATCTCTGTTTTTCCAAACCCTGTCGGAATATCCTTGTCATTCTCTAGCGGAACAACCTTATATTCTTCATTATAATGAATGGTTATAACGCTGTTCTGATATGTTGCGGTCACACTCTTAACCGCATCTTTTGTAGTATTTTTTTTATCATCAGCGTTTATTTTTTTCTTTTTCGTTTTAGGTTTCGGACTTTCACTCGGCTTTATATCATCTTTCGCAGACTCATCATTATTTTTTTTGCCATCGTAAGGTTTTTCTGTCCCTGCCGGTTCTTTACCGTCAGGCTCTTTATTGTCATTTTTTTGGGGTGCATCCGCTTTTTTAGCACTCTTACTCTTAACCATTATATTAAGTGTGTCGGAAGATACTGACATCTTTGAAGAATCTTCTGAATTATATACTGCATATGGCTGTTTTAATTCTATTGATGTACTGCCCTCTTTTCTCGCGACAAACTTAATGGAATATTTAAGACTGTTCACCCCGGTCTCCCTGCCTGTATCTTCTATTTGAAACCGGTTGTCATTGCCACTTGCAACACTCCCGCCTGTCATATACTGAAGGACTCTGCTGTCATAAGAAAAACTGCCCTCAAAGCCACTCATGGCATCAGATGAATTTACCGTGATTATCACATAAACTATATCCCCTTTTGAAACCTGACCGGATGATGCCCTTACCGACACCTCAGCACTTGCCGCACTCACATTTACAGCTTTGGTATTTATGCATACCATTAAAAAAAATAATGCAAATGCAAACTTATAAAATATATTGATTTTTCTTTCTTTTTTCAATCAAATCACCCCTGCCACCACTAATACAATATCATCTATTTTCGTGTCACAACAATTTTGTATTTTCTTGTATTTCCGCTTTCAGATTTCACTTTTACATAAAAAGTATTTGTCCCGACTTCAAGGCTCTTTATTCCTGTGCCTGTCATCGTCGAATGTTTGCTTACCTTTGAAGCACATATCTTAACACTTGAAACACTGTTGTTTACAGTCAGTGTATATGTCTTTGTTCCGTTATCTCCAAGCACAAACTTACTGTCAAACGCATGATCTTTAATATAAAGCGTACTCAGATAATTGTTTGGATTCTTGCCACCGGACGGAACATCACATGCTTCCTCAGGCATATTATCATACACCGGTATTGAAAATACTATCGACATATTTTTGTCTATCACACCATAAGCCGCAACTGTTTTTGTCGCCTCATTGTTTGGTGCTTCTATATTTCCCATATACTGATGATTATACCTGTTTTTAGCTGTGACATTAAATTTTTCAAGGTACAGAGTATTCTGTCCCATATTTATATAATTTTTTCCTATATACTGTGCACCGCCGACTAATGACTTGTATCTGTTATTCCACGGGCGAAGATAGGTCTTTCCCGTTTTCGCCCATTTCAATCCGTTTGCCACTGCACCTCCGGCAACAACACTGTTATTTGCACCGATATTATAAAAATTGTATATTCCTTTATATCCGGATACAGTTCCAGATACCGAGCTGCTCATTTTATTTGCATTTATTACAACCTCCTGCTTCACTCGTGACGCAAGATGATAAGGACTTACCTTAGATTTTTTTGCAGCCGTCATAAATGTTTTTGAATATTTGACACTCACATTTTTGCCGCTGCTCTTATATGTATATTTTTTATTATACATAGGTGTATTTTTTAAGATATTTTCAACACCCGACTGTGTCTGACTTCCCCTCTGATACTCAAGACTCTCAAACTGGAAAATTCCTCTTTCATCAAGGAAATTTCGCGGATCCATATAATATTTTACCGCTTTTTTTGATGCCGTAACCCAGGTACTTCCATCGTATGGTATATACCTGTCCTTTGTCCAGTCATAAGCCTTTGCTTCTGTCGATTTCCACGCATATGACTTATTTATACTCAAAAGATTAAGCCCTACCTTTGACTCATTATTTATGACCGTAGACCATTTTAAACCGGTCTTATAAGGCTTAAACTCCCAACATGGATATTTCTCATGAAGTTTTACAAGTTCCATTATATAATCATCCGGAAATCCTGCCTTTTTCAGATTTTTCTTAAATTCAGCATTAGTTTCAGGTGCAGCTGTCGGCTTTTCCGTCACTTTAGGTGCTGCCGTTGCATCAGGTTTCTTTGAAGGTTTAGCTGTCACTGTCGGTTTCTTTGTCACTGCAGGTTTTTTTGTTGCACTTGCACTTTTCCCTTTGATTATCTGAAAATATACATTGTCAGCCAAAATATACCCTGTATATGTTATCTTTGCCGATATGAATTTCACCTTAAAATATCTTTTTGATGCGACCGTCTTTTCCCCTAAAATAACAAACTGGTCACCATTTTTTACAACTATTTCTCTGCCTGATGAATTGGTAATAACAATAGCCTTTCCCGGTGTTTTTAACATATTAAGATTTCTACTGCTCTTTGATATTCCCGGAAGTCCTGTCCCATATGAAACATTCACATTTTCTGCTGCTATATATCCCTTATAAGATGTTCCCTCATATACAAATAAAGCATAATACCATCTTTTCACTCCGGATTTTTTTTCAATGTATATTCTAACTTTTCTTTTTGAAGGAAGTGTGATTTTTTTGCCATCTTTTGTAAGATATTCCTTTTTTGCATTAAGATTTTTTCTTACATTTGTCTCAGAAGACACATATCCTACTATTGAAGTATATGTTTTACCTGTTTTAAATTTTAAATATTTTTTATTTACATAACCGTTGAGATTTCTACTGTTTTGCGTAAATTTAATATGATACCAGTCTCCATTTTTTTCAATAACGATAACCTTCTGTCCATTTGACAGCTCAACTGATGTTCCCCCTGCCTGTAATTTAGCATAAGCTATCCCCGGTCCTTTTCGTACATTTAAATACCCGTTCACATTTCCGACACCTATCGCATCTGCCTTAAGCTCTTTGTGACTCTTACCCGGATTCAAAAAAAGTAAAAAGCAAATAAATGTAACTGTAAAAAGTATATATTTTTTCTTTTTTAAAGGCTTTAAAGACATCTGAACATTATCTCCTTAATCTACGCTGTATATCTCTCAGTCGTTTCATGTATCTCATAATCGTTATCTGCTTGATTATCACAATACTTTTAATATATTTTTTCTGCCTGTTTGCTTAATCTAAAACAGTTATTTTATAAACTCTTTCAACTGCTCCGTATCAAATTTATAATGTGAGCCGCAGAACTGACAATTAACTTCTACCGGCTTACCGTCATCTATCATTTCCTGCAGTTCTTTTTTTCCCAGACTTGCTATAACCTTTGATACCCGCTCGAACGAACAGTCACATTTATACTGCGTAGGTACAGTTTCAAGTATCTCCACATCCATTCCCTCAAGTACATAATTCAAAATATCCTCAGGAGTCATGCCCTTATCAAGCATCTCTGTAACAGAATGAACTTCGCCAAGTCTTGCCTCCAGCTTACCAATAACCTCATCATCTGTGTCCGGCATAACCTGAATTATAAAACCTCCTGCCTGACGCACATGATTATCCTTATCCATAAGAACTCCAAGACCCACCGAAGACGGAACCTGCTCAGATGTTGCAAAATAATATGTCAGGTCTTCTGCTATCTCACCTGATACAAGATGTGTCTGTCCATTGTAAGGCTCTCTAAGACCTATATCTTTTATAACATTTAAAAATCCCGGTCCGAGTGCACCCGAAACATCAAGCTTTCCCTGTGCATTTGGAGGAAGTATAACATTCGGATTGTTTACATATCCCTTTACATCTGCGTTTGAGTCAGCCGTAACAGTTATGCCGCCGATAGGACCACCACATTCTATCTGAAGTGTGAGTACATCTTTTTCACCTTTCATCATACTTCCCATCATTGAAGCTGCCGTAAGAAGTCTGCCGATAGCCGCTGTTGCAACCGGACTTGTGTTATGTATTTCCCTTGCTTTCTCAACAATATCCTTACTCGTAACCGCAAACGCTCTAAGCTGATGGTCTGCCGCTGTTGCCCTAACTATATAATCTTTATATTCACTCATTTTTAATCTCCGTTTC
>OLJA01001414.1_pt1 | contig 12204 bp, 9 predicted proteins | sample 1601401 | NCBI WGS metagenome assembly OLJA01 (sample SAMN01915217, study PRJEB22387) | human gut metagenome | isolation source: stool | host: Homo sapiens | place: USA | reverse complement strand
TCCCTACACGACGCTCTTCCGATCTTACATAAAAGTTTCTTTATATATCAAGAAACAAATGCCATATGCAAAATAAAAATTTACATACAGTGTTCAGCATGTAGAAGCATCAATGAACTTACAGGTATTTTCAAATTTGAAAGCACAAAATATTCTCCCAATATCTTCATAATATTCATTCTTGGGAACATAAAATTATGACTGATAAAATATTACACCACAGTATATTTATTGGTATTGTCCTCTCTTGACTACATTTTTAATTTAGGGTATAATGAAATAAATCCGAAAGATAAACAACATACAGCAACTATAATTTAAGGGAAAATATTTATGCGAACTGAAATAGAACTTAACAACGGATGGCGCTTTGCCAAGATATATGATCTGGAAATAAGCGAAAATGATGCAGTTACCCCCGAATTTGACGATTGCTCATGGGAAAAGATCTGCCTGCCTCACACTTTTAATGCAGCTGATAGTGTAACAAGCAGCTATTATAAAGGACTGACCTGTTACCGCCGAGATTTGGAGCTTTCTACAAAATACAAGAGCAAGGCACTATACATTGAATTCGGGGGAGCCAATACTACTGCTAAAGTGTTTGTGAATGGCTTTTTTGCCGGAAAACACGATGGAGGCTATTCTGCTTTTCGCATAAATATAACGAATTATGTACACTATGACAGAAAAAACCAAATTGCAGTCCTTGTTGACAATTCACCCACAAATTACATTGCTCCAATTACTGAACAGGGCGATTTTACAAAAATGGGTGGATTGTACCGAGAAGTTAAATTAATTGCCGCCGAACCTGTTCACATTGCACTGGAGGACAGTGGTTCCTGCGGAGTCTACATCACACCACATAATATTACATCAGACAGCGCAGACATTGATGTACTGATAAAGCTTGATTCCGCCAACAACATAGAGGCAAAGGCCGTAATTTTTGCCCCGGACGGAAAGCCTGTTGCAGAGATGTGTGGACATACAGAAAGTGACAGGCTTACACTTTCGAAAAAAATATCTGCTCCGCAGTTGTGGGATGGTGTAAACTCTCCCTGTCTGTATCGTGCCGAAGTCACCCTATTTTATGGGGACAAAGCAACAGATATGGTATCCGAAAATTTTGGCATAAGGACATATCATATTAACCCTGAGGATGGTTTTTTCCTTAACGGAAAGTCTTATCCTCTTCATGGTGTGAACTATCATCAAGACAGCTTTGAAAGCGGCTGGGCAATGACAAATATCCAACGTGAACGTGATTATGGAATTATTCGTGATATGGGTTGCAACGCTGTAAGAATGGCTCATTATCAGCATTGCAGTCAGGAATATTCACTGTGTGACGATTTCGGTATTTGTGTTTGGACAGAGATAGGGATTATAAACAAAATGTCTCCGGATGAAAGCGAACGTCACATTCTTGCAGATGGCTTTGCAGAAAATGCAAAACAGCAGCTTATTGAGCTTATCAGGCAGAATTACAATCATCCATCAATCATCTTATGGGGAATATCTAATGAACTTCACCAAATGTCTGATGAAATTTTTGCTTTATACCAAGAACTTTATGAGCTTGCCTGCAAGGAGGACAACACAAGGCTGAAAACTTATGCAGACAATCAGTTCTATGGCAGATTTTTGCAGCTTCCCACAGATGTCGTAGGATATAACCGTTATTTCGGTTGGTATAAGGAAGCAGGCGATGCAGAACATTTCGGAGAATGGCTTGACTTATACCATAATTCAAAGGAAAAACGTCCGATATGCATTTCTGAATACGGCGGTGGCGGAGCCATAACACAGCACAAGGACAGTATAGACTGGCTGAACGATATTGACCCGAATGGAGCTCGTCATTATGAAAATTATCAGTCACAGCTTCACGAAATTGTTTGGCGGCAATTTTCTGCAAGAAAATATCTTTGGGCAGCATTTGTATGGTGTATGTTTGATTTTCCTTCCAGTGGTCGTGAAGAGGGTGATACGATAGGACAGAATGATAAGGGTCTATGCACGAGAGAACGCATACCCAAAGATGCGTATTTCTTTTACAGGTCTGTATGGAGCAGTGAGAAAACTATCTACATTACTGAGCGCCGTCATAACGTAAGACCTTGCAATGTACCATTTATAAAGATATATTCAAATGCACAAAGTGTTGAACTTATCGTGAACGACAGGTCACTTGGCATAATAAAACGCAGCGAATTGTCAAATAGCAATGATACTGTTTTTGTATGGAACAATATTAGCATAAATAAAAATGAGAAAAATACTATTACTGCAAAAGCGACATTTGATGATGACACGATAAAGTATGACAAAGTTTGTTGGTATGGCAAATAACAAAGCAAATGTAAAAAATCGATCATAACGAACATCTATATTGCAATAGAAAAAGCGTTACCTATTGAATTGAAAGGTAACGCTTTTTTTATGCTCTGTTTAGTCTGCTAAGCTTTTTTACAAAGAAAACGGAAATAATAAGCACAAGCGGAAATACACAGCCTGCAAACATACCCTTTTGCATATTATCTCCTGCATTTTGGGAAATATTGCCCACAACTGCAGGTCCGAGTGCACCGCCCATATCTCCTGCCATTGCCAGAAGTGCAAACATGGCCGTACCTCCCGAAGGTATCTTAGCCGAACAGATGCTTATAGTTCCGGGCCACATTATTCCTACCGAAAAACCGCACACTATGCAGCCGACAAGTCCCAGCAGAGGTATCTCCGACAAAGAGGCTGTAATATAGCAAGCAAAACAAAGAGCTCCCGAACCGATCATAAATTTCATAAGATCAATTTTTTCACCATATTTTCCGTACAATGACCGGCTTATACCCATTGTAACGGCGAACATACACGGGCCTGCGATATCTCCCATTGATTTGGAAAGACCCAGTGCAGATTCTGTAAACGCAGATGCCCACTGTGCCATCGAAAGTTCAGATGCACCTGCACATACCATAAGCAGAATGGAGAGCCAAAACAGCGGAACTTTAAGCAGACTGCCAATACTCATTCCCTTACCGTCCTCTGTCGGATGCTCGATCGGACATACTGCAAAATTGAATACATTACACAGTGGAATAACTGCCCAGATGCAGGAGAGCCATCTCCAGTTTTCTATCCCGAATAATGCAAAGAACAGGGTTGAAAGAAGTATAACTCCCACTGCACCCCAGCAGTAAAACGAGTGGAGCAGGCTCATCGCTGCCTCCTTATGCTCAAAAGGGCACGCCTCAACGATAGGGCTTACAAGCACTTCCGTAAGACCGCTGCCTATGGCATAAAGTACTGTACTGATTATTATTCCTGCAAACGGATCGGGTGTGACCTGCGGAAGAAAAGCAAGTCCGATAAGTCCGACCGCCGAAAGCAGCTGCGAACCGACAACACAATTTCTGTAGCCTATAGTATCTGCAAAACGTGCACACAAAATATCAATAATAAGCTGTGTAATAAAAAACACAGATGAGATAAGCGCTATTTTTCCTAAAGAAATATTGTAATTATTATGAAAAGTAAGAAACAGCAGCGGTGCAAAATTTGCAGCTATTGCCTGTGTAACAAATCCCAAGTAACAGGCTATCAGCGTTTTTTTGTAATTCATATTTACGTTCCTTTCAATAATAGCAGTATAAGGTAATTCTATTGTTTTCGCACAGACTTTTTACTTTATTGCAGTATTATAGGTCACCTCTAAAAACCACCGGCTAAAAGCCTTAGCACCTCATCTGCCTGCAGATTTTCCGTCATCTTGCACATAAATTTCTTGACATACGACATGTATGCAAATTCTTGCTTTGCAATAATTGCGAAATTTCTATACAATCTGACAAAAAATCTGACTTCGCATCTGAGGCACTATGGTTTTTAAATGCGACCTATAGTTTATATATTATGTAAACAGCTTCTCCGCCGATATTTCGACGGAGAAGCTGTTTCTTAATTAAGTGATATTTTTAAACCAATCGATAATTTATCCGATCTTCTTAAATACAGGCATAACATCAAGAGGTGCGGGAACGGTGACGGTCTGACCGCCGCTGTAGATCTTCTTGTCGGAGATGCTCTCCCACTGACCCTTTGGCAGATATACACTGCGCTCTCTTGCGCCCGGCTCAAGCACGGGAGCAACAAGATAATCGCTGCCGAACATATACTGCTCGGGAAGCTCCCAGCACTTTTCATCGTCGGGGAACTCAAAGAACATTGTGCGGATAACGGGCGCACCTGTTTTTGCGGTCTCTTCCATAAGTCCTGCAATATAATCCTTCATGGAAAGGCGTATATCCAGCCACTTCTTCATGATCTCATAGGCTTCCTCACCGTAGCTCCAAAGCTCGTTGGGGTGGCCTGTGTAAAGATATCCGCCGCCGAAATCACGGTCATCAAGCTTGGGGATATCCCAGTCGGGGCCGCGGTTTCCGTGCATGCGCAGGATAGGGCAGAACACGCCGTACTGATACCAGCGTATGAGAAGCTCCCTGAAATCGGGGTCGTCCCAGTTGTCTGTCATAAAGCCGCCGATGTCGGTGGTCCACCAGGGAATGCCCGCAAGGCCCATGTTCTGACCTGCAATTACCTGATCCTTAAAGGATTCAAAGTTTGACTGAACATCGCCTGTCCAAACAAGTGTTCTGTACTTCTGGCTTCCTACCCATGCGGAACGGCAGAGGTTCACTGCCTCATGGTCGCCCTCGGCTTCCTGTCCGTTATAGAATGCCTCAACATACTTCTTGGGATATTCGCAGCCCACCTTTGAGCCACGTCCGGTATAGTAGCGGTAGTTTTCAAAATCGTACTTGGTGCTGTCAGGCTCGGAGTTGTCCAGCCAGAAAAGGTCGATGCCCCAGTCACGGTAATTCTGCTTGCACTTGCTCCATACAAATTCCTGAGCTTCGGGATTGAAGAAGTCAACCGTGCCGCAGTCGCCCTCATAATCATAGGTCTGCACCGAACCAACATCGGTGGTGCTTATGAGCGCCTTCTGCTCCATTTCATAATAGTTCTCGCTGCGTTTATCCACAGACGGCCATACGGATACCATGACCTTGGTTCCCATGGCATGAAGCTCATCGGTCATTGCCTTTACAGCGTCCCTGCTCCAGTATTTTTCGTCAAATCTCCAGTCGCCCTGATGCGGCCAGTGGAAAAAGTCGATAACGATAACGTCCAGCTTGATGCCAAGCTCCTTGTATTTTCTTGCGACCTCAAGCACCTCATCGGGAGTGCGGTAACGGAGCTTGCACTGCCAGAGGCCAAGATAATCCTTGCTCATAACAGGCGCTCTGCCCACACATTCGGTGTAGTTGGTCACGATCTGAGCGGGAGTATCGTCGGCGGTTATCCAGTAATCCACCATGTCGCTCTCGTCGGATATCCACTTGGTGATGTTGGTTCCGAAAGCCGCCTCGCCTGTTGAGGGATTGTTCCAGAGCATGCCATAGCCCTTGTTTGATACCACAAAGGGAACGCTTACCTGGGAATTTCTCTGCTCAAGGGGAAGAACAGAGCCTTTAAGGTCAAGTATGGGCATCTGATACTGACCCATACCGAACAGCTTTTCCTTGGGGTCGGACTCGAAGCGGACGGTTATCTTAAAGTCATCGGAAGCAAGTCCCTTGTATTCACGGGATCTTATCTTGTAGCAGATAGCCTCCTTGCGTACAGAGCCGTAATAATAGCTGTAATATTCCTGCAGGATAAGCTCATTGTCCTTGTAAAAGCAAATGATGCCCACGCCGTTTACAGTGGCTTTGATCTTTCCGTTCACTATCTCAGCCGTTTCACTGCCCTCGTCAATGGTCACTTTTGCACTGTGAGCCACGTTCTCGGTAAGAGCGTGAGCGTCATCGGGGAGCTTTTTCAGAAGAGTGGTCCTCACACGAAGAGCGTTGTTGCCCCAGCCCTCAATGCGGATAGTTTCATTTCTTGACTGTGCAATAAGTGCGCCGTTTTCTTCAGTAAATCTTATCATTGCGGTACCTCCTATAAAATTCCTGTGTTGACTGTTCGCCTGATCTATAGTATAATTATAACATCAAGTGACATGAAATGATATAAATATATTGTCTGAAACTATGAAAATATCGTCAGGCGGTGAAAGAAATGTCTATAGTTGATTACAGCGTGCTGAAAAGCGGGGACAGCGGTCAGGATCCCCCATTCAAATCAGATGAATCGGGACTTCACGGAGATGCGGAGTTCCCCATAGCCGTATATCATGCCGATGTTACGGACAATTTTGTGAGCTGGCACTGGCATGAGGAGCTTGAATTCGGATATGCTGTCGAGGGCAGCGTGCTTATGGAATGCGGCAAAAGCAAGCACATACTGAACAAAGGCGATATTTATTTTATCAACAGCAACACTCTTCACGCCATGTTCAAAGCGGGGACGGGTCAAAAAAGCGTGTTCCGCTCTGTTGTGGTGCATGGTTCCATAGTGGGCGGAAAGGAAGACAGCATCTACCATCGGAAATATGTTGCGCCCATAACGGGCAACAGCGGACTGCGTGAGCTGATATTCACCCCCAAGGACGGCAGCTATTCAAAGATACTGGGGCTGCTCACAAACATCTGGAACACGGAAAATATCAGAGTGCCCAATCATGAGCTTATAGTACGCAACGAGCTTTCCGAGCTTTTCCGGATACTTATCCATCTGTCGGAAAAGAATATGTCGGCGCACCCTGCCGCCAGCATTGCCCAGGAGACAAGGCTCCGTGACATACTGCTTTTTATCCATGACCATTACGCCGAAAAGATCACTCTTGATGACATGGCAGCCGCCGCATTCATCAGTAAAAGCGAGGTGCTCAGGTGCTTCAGGAACATAACGGGTCAGTCCCCGTTTGAGTATCTGAAAAATTACCGCCTGCGAAATGCGGCGTACATGATACAGAACACCTCCGACCCCATAAACACCATCTGCGGCCTTTGCGGCTTTGATGACCACAGCTATTTCTCCAAGGCTTTTAAAGAGGTTTACGGGTGCAGCCCAAGGGAGTTTAAGAAATAAATAATAAAAACAACGTAAAATCGGCATTTGTGACCGTAGATACCCTGTTTCAACAGGCGTGCCGCTGGCAAAGATCATACCCTTTCCGTCTGTCAATTCGTCCGTATATTTTGATTTCATAAGCAGATTGAAGGAACGTGCCGAACCGCCGCTTCCAAGCCCCGATACATTGTGCATTTTTGTTGCTGTGGCGAGATTCTTGTATGCCTGGGATTCATCGACAAAGATTTTGTCGATACCAAGCTGCTCAAAGCAAAGCATATCCTCTTTAGGCGTTTTTTCAAGGAGCTTTTGGATTTTATCTGTATAAGATTTTATAGCACGTTCTACTTGCTTTACGGAATATGATCCTTTATTTGATGTTGCACTGATTTCATCAAGTGCCGCCTCAAGCTTATCTACTTCGCTGTAAAGTGTCTCAAGCTCTCGTTCACGGGATAGATGTATCATATCAAACTGAGAATGCCCGATTATCACAGCATCCCAGTCCCCTGTTGCAATTTTTGCAAAAAGATCTCTTCGATTTTCTGGCTTGAAGTCTTTCTCTGTTGCCACAAGTACGTTTGAATTTGGGTAAAGAGTGCGGAAAGCATCGCCCCACTGTTCTGTAAGTGCATTTGGAGCAGTTATAAGTGGTTTACTGTGAAGTCCGAGTCTCTTGCCCTCCATTGCTATAGCAACCATTTCAAATGTCTTGCCGGCACCAACCTCGTGAGCAATTAGAGTATTTCCATTGCTGTAAAGGCTGCGTGCAACTGCATTTTTCTGATGGGGTTTAAGAGCTATATTTGAGTTCATTCCAACAAAGTGCAGGTGTGAACCATCATATTCTCTGAGCCTTACGGAATTGAATTTTTCATGATAGAGATTGGTAAGTTTTTCTCTACGTTCAGGGGTTGCAAAAATCCAATCCTTAAATTTCTTTTTCAGCTCGTCCTGTTTAGACTGAACTACCATTGTTTTATCCTGATTTACAGCTAAAACATATCGGCCCTTTTCATCTTTGACTTCAATGCCATTTTCATCTTTTACACGTTCTCTGATTTCTGCCTTTTTCATATTTAGTGATACTTCGATTATTTCATACGCATTCATATCGGAAGTACCGTAAGTCTCAGTGGCAAGAGTATTGCCATAACTATGCTGATAACCTTCGACTTTCCACTTGTCAGTGGCCTCGGAATATATCACCTCAATTCAATGCTGTTGCGTGTCTGAAAATCAGGTTTAAGTGTTTCAAGTATAAACTGCCGTATATATTCAGGATCTATCCATGCTGAACCAAGCTTGACAGATATATCAGCAGCTTCTATGCGCTGCGGCATAACAGCTCTGAGGGCTTCAATATTGCGTTTAAGTCCTGCTTCTTCAGCAGCTGCAAGCTTAGCTCTGATATTGCCTGTAAGATATTCATCAGCACTTTCCCAGCGCATATTTTTCTGAGGATTCTGATAAATCTTGTCTCCAAGTTCTGCTACAAGTTCGCTTTCGGATTTGTCGGTAAGCATCGACATATAATCCATATCAACACGCATTTTTTCTGAAAGCGAAAGAATAAGTGCGTCCTGTGCATTATTGCAATGATCTATTACGATCTGCGGATTTATGGTCTTTTTACTGAATATATAAGCTTTTCCAATGAAATTGCCGCTGTTATACTAACCTATATATCAATTTAAACAGCAATTAGAATCAAGGCACTGAAAGTTAAATGAAAACAAAGAATCAAGAGAATCAGAAAAAACGATATGTAAAGAATCGAGAAAATCATGCACATTATCAATAAATTGCTTGAAAGAATCATAGTATTTATTGGCAAGGATTTTACTTCTGAGAAATTTCCAAAGCCGTTCAATCAGATTGAGATTTGGAGAGTAAGGCGGCAGATAAATCAGATTAATGTTCAATTCGGCTGCACAATCCTTTACCTTTCTGCAGTGTTGGTAAGCAGCATTGTCAAGAATAACATACAGTAACTCGTCAGGAGCATTTCGCCTTATTTTTCTTAAGCCTTCACATACACTGTCTGCGTTCAGATAAGAGTCGTTCATAACGGATTCAAGCTTGTGAGAAACAGCATCCAAAAAGCCAAGACAATTTACACGTTTTCTGCCATATGCTGACTTCACACATACTCTCTTTCTGCACCAATATTTTCCGCCTTCATATCCATAAGTCAAATGGACACCATCGCAAAAATACACCTTGACAAGGCGATTTACAGCCATATCAAGCAGTGGCAGCAGAATATTATTCAGGAAATATAACTGTGCTTTCAGGTTTGCTTTTGCCGGTATCGGTTTTGATTTGAGGTAACGAAGCCCTTTTTTCTAAGCCAGTATCTTACCGGTGTATCTGTCAGTGCAATCCCGAATTTTTCCTTTATTCGAGAAACAGCTTCGGGTATTGAAGAAGGCGGGTTCTTTTCAAATTCTTCCAACAGTTCGTTTTCAATTGAATCCAACGCACTTTGCTTAATGCCACGGCTGCATTCGTAAATATATTCGATTCCTTTTTCCCAATATCCATTCAAAGTTGCTCTGATAAATACTCGGGTATAGCCACAGCTTTTATGAAGTTCTGTTATGCTTTCTGCGCCTTTTGATGCATAGTAAAGCACTGTAGCTCTTTTTTGAATAGTTATATTTGAGCCCATTGTTTTTTCATAATATATGATTGCATCTTCTTTTGCGCTTAGTTCTATTTTAATTGGAACCTTTGACATTTTGATCACCCTATTACATTATATCACATATTCGGATATATTGTAATAGAGGTTGGTATAACTGTGTCAGACGAAGAGTCGGCAGTTGCCTTAACAAGTAATATCTTATCACAGGATTTTTCTGAAGATGCGTTTAATATAGTAATCGATGCTGCAAAACCTACTCCAACATCCATATATGCTCGTCCTGGTGACCGAGTTTATAAGTGGAATAGTAATTCATCAAGAGGATCACATATTGCAACAATAGGTTTCAATGCCCAAAATTCCGATGGTATTAAAGGTTTTGTTACTGCTGAACACGCACTTTGGAATGCATCAAATTTAGGTATCTATGAATGTAATTGCTCCGCAAAGTCAAGTTGTGCTACAAGTAAATCAACAGATTCATGCTTTGTTCCATTTAGTAGCTCAATTGCTGGATGTACGGGGTTGATTTCGAACAGTGGACTGTATGGTAGTAATACTTATAAAATTACAGCAAGCTATACTTCATCTGCTAATCTTGAAGGTCAGACACTAACTGGATTTGGAAAAACAAGTGGAAAATATACTGGTATTGTTATAAGCACTAACACTTCATATCATTTAGATGGTGGCGATGGAACCAGTATTACAGATGCACTACTGTTAAAAACTGCAAAAGGGAAACCTGCTGGTGGTGATAGTGGTGGTTGTATTGTTAAAATTCAAAATTCTTCCACCACACCGCAAACTGTAACTTTTGCTGGAATATTATCTGCAACATCTGATGACACTGATTGTACTTACGCATATGTACCGAAGGCACATAAAATTACTTCTGCATTAGGTGTTACACTTATTAGTGGTTCAAACTAATAAAGGAAGTGATGAATATGAAAAAGCAGCACGTTATGATTATGCTGTTGACTGTTTGTATGCAAATGGCCGCCTGTGAAGTTGTTGAGAGTAAATCAGATTTTACAGATGCTCCTCAGAAAATACAGACATCTGAGTTTACTACTGTTCAGGAAAGTACCGATTTTCAAGTTGATGGTAGTGCTATCTCACAGTTTACTATTGATAAAAACACCTGTATAAGTGAAATAAATGACCTTAGGGAAAAGGGATTAAAAGGAACATCTCTCGATAACAGCTATGAATGGCCTAAGGGGGACAGAGATTTTTTTAGCGAAGCGCAAACAAAATATCTACAGCTTCTGGACATATTTTCTGATAATTATGAGCAATTTGAAATATTTGGAGGTGCCTACTTTCAAAATGGTTACCTTAATGTCCTTATAACGGACATAAAAAATACAGATATACTCGACTCTATTGATAAAGAAAATGTCATTGTACGAGAGTGCAGGTTTTCGTATTCATATCTTGTGCACATAGAAGATTTTATCAAAACAGTATCGGCAGAAGGCGGGGATGTAAATAGTGGTTCTGTGTTAATTCTGAAAAACAGTGTATTTGTAACAGTCTCAAATGATACAGTCAAATCAGAAATTTATGAAGCAATTGAGGCGAAGGGTCTCGATACTGAAGCGGCAGAAATAATTGTGTCTGATTCAGTTGTGGCCAATCCTGCTTAAACAATGATCCGATAAATGCAATAAATTCTCAAATTATGACAGTACTAAAATCGCAGTCAGAAAAGATTGTGCTGAGTAGCTGTCCGATACAGGTAACAAACTAACCCATTGCCACACAACAATAGAGATGTTAATGTGTGGCAATGGGTTTTCATAATTATTTTCTTGTGTTCTTTAACCGCTTAGCCAAATCCTGCAAATCCTGACAAGCATCAAAGCACATCTGATTGTATCGGTCAATATCTTTAGTGCTGCTGCCTGCGGTCAGACCGCTCTTGAAAGCCCGAATTTTCTCACGCCGTTCGTCAAACGCCTTGTTGTATTTCTCCAAAAGGTCGGGATAGCCGGAGAGCTTCTTGCGGTAGCTCCTGCATTTGTTGTCGAAATTGAGATACGCTTCTTTTATCGGATCAGCCATTGCACGCTTTTTGTAATCATCGTTCGCCTTGTATAAACGCTCTTTCTTGCAAGTGGTCCTGCTACAGGTAAGCGAAGCGTTTGAACGTTTGGTAATCATAAGCTGTCCGCAGTTTTCGCAGTTAGTGATAAGCCTGCCTGCATCGGACATAATATCGGAGTAAATATCGAGCAAAGTGAGAATGGAGTCGTTTGCCACATAAAGGCTAATGTTTTTGTTATCATCGTGTACCCTGTAAAGAGAACTGTCCAAAATGTCATTGCTGCTCCGTATAGTGGTTCGTATATCGAAAATATCCGCTGACCTTGCCGAAATGAACGGACGGAAGATTTTTTCACTATCCGCTTTGAATAATTCAATATATTTTTCCGCACGATCGTGGTTGCCCTTTATGGACAACCCGATTTTTTTATTGAAATCACGCTGGTGGAGCTTGAATTTACTGAATAAAAAATAGA
>OLJA01001413.1_pt1 | contig 12230 bp, 8 predicted proteins | sample 1601401 | NCBI WGS metagenome assembly OLJA01 (sample SAMN01915217, study PRJEB22387) | human gut metagenome | isolation source: stool | host: Homo sapiens | place: USA | reverse complement strand
GCTCGGAAAGCGGCTGGTATTTAATGAGGAAAGACCGCATACGGTTCTGGCAGGCTGCCTGATGACAGGACTGTTTGTGCTGTGTGTGGCATATCTGGTGACAGAAAGTTACAATCCATTTTTATATTTTAGATTTTAAGGAAAGACAATGGTAGAAAGAAAGAATAATAAACAAAAAAACAGAACAAAGTATTTTCTGCCAGGAGGGAAAAAACAGATCCAGGCAGTATGTGCGTTTTTATTTCTGGGAGTCCTTATTCTCAGTTGCGGAGTAAACCTTATGCATAAAGACAGGAAGATGTCAGAAAAAGAAATGCGTATGCTGGCGCAGAAACCGGAAATTTCTCTTTCCGGAATTGCTTCCGGAAGGTTTATGGAGCAGTACGAGGAGTATGTATCGGATCAGTTTGCAGGAAGAGATACCTGGGTAAGACTCAAGACATTTGCGGACAGTGTGGCGGGGAGGACAGAAGAAGGTGGTGTTTTCAAAGGAAAGGATCATTATCTGATGGAAGATGTTGCTGTGGCAGATGAAAATGATCTGAAAGAGAATCTGGATGCAATGAAGAATTTTAAAGAGCGTTATCCGGATATCCAGATGCATATGATGCTGGTTCCGAATGCGGCAAATGTCATGGAGGACAAGCTTCCGGCATTTGCGGTGACTGCCAGTCAGAGCAGACAGATCAGTCGTGTAAAGGCAGAACTTGGAGATTCTTATGACTGGATCGATGCAGAAAAAATATTGGACGCTCACAAGGATGAAGCAATTTATTATCACACAGACCATCACTGGACTTCTCTTGGTGCATGGTATGCATTCCAGGGAGCAAAGACGCAGCTTGGACTGGATAAGAGTGAAGAAATTAAGATGAAAGCCTATGCGGTATCGGATTCTTTCAACGGAACGTTATCAGCAAAGAGTGGGTATGAGACAGATTATAAGGAACCAATCTATATTTATCTGCCAAAGAGTGCGGATGCACCACAGGTTGCAGTCAATTATGTGGAAGAACAGAAAAAGAGTGCTTCTATGTATGATTCATCCAAACTGGATGAGAGAGATCAATATTCCGTATTCTTCGGTGGAAATCATGCAATGATCGATATCCAGTCAACACAGACAGAAAAACGCAGACTTCTGGTGTTCAAAGATTCATATGCAAACTGTTTTCTTCCGCTTCTGGCTCCGTATTACCGGGAAATCGTTGTGATCGACCCTCGTTATTATACCGGTAAATTAAGTTCTGTGATGTCAGATAAACAGTTTGATGATGTGCTGTTCCTGTATAATGCCAATACATTCTTTGAAGACCGGATGCTGGCGGGAGTACTGGATGAGAATTAACAGGAGAAAAACATGGCAAATAAAATAGAAAAGCAGTTTCTGGACACGAAAAATAAAGGACCGGTCCGGCTGAACAAATATTTAAGTGAAGCTGGTGTATGTTCCAGAAGAGAAGCGGACAAACTGATAGCAGCCGGACAGGTGACGGTTGACGGTGTGCGTGCAGAGACCGGAATGAAGGTAGAGCCGTGGCAGGTTGTCCGGATTGGGAAAAAGCAGGTATCCAGACAGGAAGAGATGATCGTGCTTGCGGTCAATAAGCCGCGTGGAATTGTCTGTACTGAGGAAAGACGGGAGAGAGACAGTATTGTGCGTTTTCTTAACTATCCGGTACGGATTACTTATGTAGGACGTCTGGATAAGGATTCGGAAGGGCTGCTTCTGATGACGAACAACGGCGACATTATCAACCGGATGATGCGTGCGGCAAATAAACATGAAAAAGAATATAAAGTTACAGTTGATAAGCCGGTGACAGATGAATTTCTCAAGGAGATGGCAGGTGGTGTCCCGATCATGGATACTGTCACAAGACCATGCCAGGTAGAAAAGCTTGGAAAATATAAATTTAAGATCATTCTGACACAGGGACTCAACCGGCAGATCCGCCGGATGTGTGAGGCACTTGGCTACGAGGTAAAGGAGCTACGGAGAGTGCGGATCATGAATATCGAACTTGGTAATTTAAAGCCGGGAGAATACCGGAAGGTTACGGATCAGGAACTGAATGAACTCTATGAGCTGATCAGGGATTCAAAGTCAGAGCCGACACCGTGGAACAATAATTAAAAGTGTGGATTTGGATATGGATAAGATGAAAAGGATGCAGGAGCTGGTAGAGCTTCTGAATAAAGCCGGAAAAGCTTATTATCAGGATGCGCAGGAAATTATGAGCAATTATGAGTATGATGCGCTGTATGATGAACTGAAAGGTCTGGAAGAAGAGCTGGGAACCGTTATGGCTTCCAGTCCGACGGTGAATGTAGGATATGAAGTATTAAGTGAGCTTCCGAAAGAACGTCATGAGTCACCGATGCTTTCTCTTGACAAGACAAAAGAAGTGGCAAGGCTGAAGGAATTTGTCGGAGACCAGATGGCTGTGATCTCATGGAAGATGGATGGTCTGACGATCGTTCTGACCTATCGTGACGGCGAACTTTTTAAGGCAGTTACAAGAGGAAATGGGGAAGTCGGTGAGGTCATTACCAACAATGCGAAAGTATTTAAAAACGTGCCGCTTCATATTCCGTATAAAGGGGAACTGATCCTGCGAGGGGAAGCGGTGATCGGTTACAAAGATTTTGAGCGGATCAATGAAGAAATTGATGACGTGGATGCAAAATATAAAAACCCACGTAATCTGTGCAGTGGTTCTGTCCGCCAGCTGAACAACAAGATCACGGCACAGAGAAACGTAAAATTCTATGCATTTACCCTGGTACGTGCAGAAAATGTGGATTTCCACAATTCCAGAAAAGAACAGCTTGACTGGCTGGGACATCAGGGATTTGATGTGGTGGAGCATTATCTGGTGACAAGGGAAGAACTGGATGAGAAGGTTGCTTTTTTTGCAAAAAAGATCGTAGAAAATGATTTTCCGTCAGATGGTCTGGTTCTTGTATATGATGACATTGCGTATGGGCAGTCGCTTGGGAGAACGGCAAAATTTCCACGTGATTCTTTTGCTTTCAAATGGGCAGATGAGATCCGCGAGACGCACCTTCTGGAGATTGAATGGAGTCCATCAAGAACAGGGCTTATTAATCCGGTAGCGATCTTTGAACCGGTAGAGCTGGAAGGAACAACGGTAAGCCGTGCAAGTGTACACAATTTAAGTATTATGGAGGAGCTGCATCTGGGAATCGGGGATACGATCGAAGTCTATAAGGCGAATATGATCATTCCACAGATTGCAAAGAATCTGACCGGCAGTGATAATATTGAGATCCCGAAAGTCTGTCCGGTTTGTGGCGGAGCTACGGAGATCCGTCAGATGAATGATGCAAAGTCGTTGTATTGCACAAATCCGATGTGTCAGGCAAAAAGAATCAAATCCTTTGCATTGTTTGTCAGCAGGGATGCCCTCAATATTGACGGGCTTTCTGAGGCGACACTGGAGAAATTTATTGCGAGAGGATTCATTCACAAGTACAGAGATATCTTCCATCTGGATTCCTATCAGGAAGAAATTCAGACGATGGAAGGCTTTGGAGAAAAATCCTATGCGAACCTGATCGCAAGCGTGGATAAGGCGAGAAGCACAACACTTGCTAAAGTAGTATATGGACTTGGGATTGCAGGAATCGGTCTCGCAAATGCAAAACTGATCTGCCGCCATTTTAAAAATGATGTGGAAAAAATGACAGGAGCATCTGAAGAATAACTGGGTGATCTCCAGGGGGAAGATCCGGGGCTTGCGGCGGCATTTGTAAAATATTTTATATCAGAGGAAAGAACAAAGGAATTTAAGCTCCTTCTCGGAGAACTGGAGATCCAGCCGGAAGAGATGGCAGAGGAACAGAAATTTGCAGGTATGAGTTTCGTTGTCACTGGCAGCGTGAAGCATTTTGCAAACCGGAATGAGGTAAAAGAACTGGTTGAGAAGATGGGTGGAAAAGTGACCGGATCTGTAACGAAGAAGACAAATTATCTGATCAACAATGATGTAGAGTCTGCTTCTTCCAAGAATAGGAAGGCGAAAGAACTTGGAGTGCCGATCATTTCAGAGGAAGAGTTTATAGAACTTGCAGGGGTGGAAATCGAATAAGAAGGACAGAGAAATCTGTCTGAATACGACCGAGAAAAGGAGGACCAGCCAATGGCAGAAAATGACCAGAAGGACAAGACAGTTGAGAAAGTAACCGGTGAGGTAGAAAATACAGACAAAAAAGAAAATAACGAAGATCGCTATGAAAAGGTCTGCTTCATCTGTCACAGACCGGAGAGTGTGACCGGAAAGATGATCGATCTTCCGAACAATATCTGCGTGTGTCCGGACTGTATGCAAAAAAGCTTTGATGCAATGAACAATATGAATTTTGGTGGGATGGATTACAGCCAGTTTATGAACATGGGACCGATGATGGGATTTGGAGACATGGATGCACAGATCCCGAAGAGCCAGCGTGTGAAAAAGAAAAAGCCGGAAGAAGAAAAAGAACCGATCCTGAATATCAAGGATATTCCTGCTCCGCATAAGATCAAAGCGAAACTGGATGAATATGTAGTAGGACAGGAATACGCCAAGAAGGTAATGTCGGTTGCTGTATACAATCATTATAAAAGAGTGGCAACGGATACAATGGATGAGATTGAAATCGAGAAATCCAATATGCTGATGATCGGACCTACCGGCTCTGGAAAGACATATCTGGTAAAGACACTGGCAAAACTTTTGGATGTGCCGCTTGCAATTACAGATGCGACCTCTCTTACCGAGGCCGGCTACATAGGGGATGATATTGAAAGTGTAGTATCAAAGCTCCTTGCAGCTGCGGACAACGACGTAGATAAGGCGGAACAGGGAATTATCTTTATCGTTGAGATCGACAAGATTGCGAAGAAGAAGAATACCAGCCAGAGAGATGTCAGCGGAGAATCCGTACAGCAGGGAATGTTAAAGCTGTTAGAAGGCAGCGAAGTGGAAGTGCCGGTAGGAGCCAACAGTAAGAATGCGATGGTTCCGCTCACTACAGTCAATACAAAGAATATCCTTTTTATCTGTGGCGGTGCGTTCCCGGATCTTGAGCAGATCATCAAGGAAAGACTGATGAAGAATTCTTCTATCGGGTTTGGAGCGGATCTGAAAGACAAATATGATCATGATAAGAAAATACTGGAGAAGGTGACGACAGAAGATCTGCGTAACTTCGGAATGATTCCGGAATTTCTGGGACGTCTCCCGATCGTATTTACGCTTCAGGGACTGGATGAAGAGATGATGGTTCAGATATTAAAAGAGCCGAAAAATGCGATCCTCAAGCAGTATCAGAAGCTTCTGGCACTGGATGAGGTCAATCTGAAATTCGATGATGGTGCACTTCATGCGATCGCAAGAAAGGCAATGAAGAAGGATACCGGAGCCCGTGCACTGCGTGCGATCATTGAAGAATTCATGCTGGATATTATGTATGAGATTCCGAAGGATGACAGCATCGGGGAAGTGACGATCACGGAGGCATATATCGAAGGAACCGGAGGACCGCTGATCGAACTGAGAAGCCAGTCTGTACCAAGGCTTGAGCATCACTGAGTATAACAATAATCTTCATATATCAAAAAAACATGGCGGTTATACAAAAATAGAATGGGAAATATCCGTAAATTAAAGATTTACGGGTATTTTTTTGTTGAAAAATTGTATTAAAAGGTGTACATTAGACAATGTGTCTAAAAAAACAAGATATAAACAGGAGTGAGAGAGAATGGAGACTTATAAGTATTTACTGGATCTTGCAATTATTTTACTTTGTACTAAAGCACTTGGTCTTGCGACCAGAAAGGTACAGATGCCACAGGTTGTAGGGGCACTTCTTGCAGGCGTTCTTCTTGGACCGGCGATGCTTGGGATCCTGACAGAGACAAGCTTTATACATAACGTTGCAGAGATCGGTGTTATCGTGCTGATGTTTTGTGCAGGTCTGGAAACTGATATACAGGAATTGAAGGCAAGTGGAAAAGCATCCTTCGTTATTGCACTGATAGGTGTTATCGTTCCACTGATCGGCGGTTATGCGACTGCAATGTTCTTTAACCGTCCGGATGTGATCGCATCCGATGCATCCTGCAGCGTATTTTTGCAGAATATCTTTATCGGTGTTATCCTGACAGCAACTTCCGTAAGTATTACGGTAGAGACATTAAAAGAACTTGGTAAATTAAAAACCAAATCCGGAAATGCGATTCTTGGAGCTGCGATCATTGATGACGTGCTTGGTATCATTGCACTGACACTGGTAACAAGTATGGCAGATGAATCGGTAAAGATTTCAGTTGTATTACTGAAGATCGTTGCATTCTTCGCATTTGCAGGTGTGATCGGACTGATCTTTTACAAGATATTTAAAAAGTGGACAGATCAGGCGGAAAAGGGACTCAGACGTCATGCAATCATGGCATTTGTATTTTGTCTGCTGATGGCTTATGTGGCAGAGAAATTCTTCGGTGTTGCAGATATCACCGGTGCATTTATCGCCGGACTGATCATTTCCAATACAAGTAAATCTGATTTCGTGTTGAAGAAATTTGATACCATGTCTTATATGCTGCTTTCACCGGTATTTTTCGCAAGTATCGGGCTGAAGGTAGAACTTCCGAAGATGAGTGCTGCAATTGTAGGCTTTGCAGTGATTCTTACCATTGTTGCGATCCTGACAAAGATTGTTGGCTGTGCCCTTGGTGCGAAGATGTGTGGATATAAGAATTATCAGTGTGCACGAATCGGTGTCGGAATGATCTCCCGTGGTGAGGTTGCGCTGATCGTTGCCAGCAAGGGAGAAGCACTCGGTATGATGGGCGGTAATTTCCTCGGACCGGTTATCATCGTGGTAGTGATCACAACGATCATCACACCAATTCTTCTGAAAATCGTATTCAAGAGTGGTCCGAATGTAAGTACCCTGGAAAAAGGAAAAGAAGTGACTTCCTTCTACGAGGATATTGAAAAGAAACGTACCGAATAAAGAATGGATATGGAGTGCAAAATGCGTAACCGTCCAGTATCATAGTAATAAGAAAGAAAAATCCCTCATATATTTTCCAAAAGAAAGTATATGAGGGATTTTTATGCTACAGGAAGAATGTAAAGAAAAGATCCTGTCAGAAGAATACAGGGATTTTATGATGAGGGATACCGGTGCTCTTGGGAAAAACTTTCCTTTGGAAAACGGATGCCGGATACCGTTGAAATACGGTTTTGAGCTTTTTTATATTGACCAGAGTGAAGACAGAAAAAAGTCACTTGCCGATTATCCTTATACAATGGTTCCGAAGTGTTATACAACACTGGATATGGCAGCAATCCAGCAGGCGGGAATTGCTGCGGTTCAGAATATACCTGGTCTGGAACTGAGTGGTGAAGGAGTTCTGGTTGGGATCATTGATACTGGGATCAACTATCTGGATCCCATTTTCCGGAATCTGGATGGTTCGACCAGGATCCAGCGAATCTGGGATCAGGAAGAACAAAGTGGAACAGCGCCACGGGAAATCGGATATGGAAGTGAATATACGAAGGAACAAATCAATCAGGCAATCCTAAGTGAGAATCCCAAGGAAACCGTTCCGTCATTTGATACGGACGGACATGGCACTTTTGTTGCAAGTGTGGCATGCGGAGGGGCAAATCCGGAGAATCTGTTTATCGGGGCAGCGCCGGAGGCAGAGATGGTGATCGTGAAGCTGAAAGAGGCAAAAGAATATTTACGGGAGTACTATTTTGTAGACCGGGATGCCGGATGCTATCAGGAAAATGATCTGGTAGCGGCGGTTTTTTATCTGCAGAAGGTACAAGAAGAGCTGAAAAGACCATTGGTGATCTGTCTGGCAGTTGGAACAAGCTTTGGAGGACATGGAGGATATTCAATCCTGTCAGAGTATCTGCAAAATGTAGCGGCGAGCGAAGGAATCGGGATTGTGACCGGAAGTGGCAACGAGGCAGATAAAAGGCATCATTATCTGGGAATTCTGGAACAGGAAAATAATCTGCCGGTCGAGATTAATGTAGGGAATAATACCAGAGGTTTTGTGATGGAACTATGGACAGAACTTCCGAATCTTCTGGCTCTTTCTATTGCATCTCCAACAGGACAGACCGTAGGACCGATCTCGCTCAAACGGGGAATAGGAGAGTATGTGTTTGTATTCGAGCAGACCAGGGTAATATTTAATTACCGGGTTCTGGTAGAGACGACCGGGGCGCAGCTGGCATTTTTTCAGTTTGAAAGACCGGGAAGCGGAATCTGGAAGATTATACCGGAAACACTGGAGCTGGGGAATGGAATCTTTCATATCTGGCTTCCAATGGAAGAGTTTCTGACGGGAAATGTCTATTTTATCCGTGCAAATCCGGAATATACGGTGATGGAACCAGGGGATACCGGGGCGGTGGTCTGTGCAGCGTACTATAATGGAAAGGAAAATAGCATTGCAGTCAGTTCTGGAAGAGGTTATACTAGAGATAACAGAATCAAACCGGATTTTGCTGCGCCGGGGATCAATGTGACAGGGATCAATTTAAGGGGGCAGTTTGTTGCAAGATCTGGTTCCAGTATAGCAGTTGGGATCACTTCCGGAGCACTGGCACTTTTTATGGAGTGGCTGGATAGGCATGGAGTGAATCTGGATGCATCACAGATGAAGAATCTGCTGATATTGGGAGCTTCACGGAAGACAGACATGAATTATCCGAACCAGGAATGGGGATATGGAGCATTGAACCTTTACCGTACTTTTGAGCAGATCAGGCGGTTCTGAAAAATACGCAGATGCGAAAGGGGAAAAAGTAAATGAGTGATTTTTTTGATACAATAGGAAAGCGGATTTCAGATACCGTGGATGATCTTGGAAAGAAGGCAGGAGATACGATCGATATCCAGAAAAAGAAAAATGAGATCTATGGTCTGAAGCGAGACAGCGAGCGGGATATGACAGAGATCGGACGATTGGTATATGAGCGTTTCAAACAGGGGGAAGTGGTAGATACCGATTTTATCGCACTCTGCGAAGCAATCGAAAAGCGTGAAGAACAGACAGAGGTATGCGAACAGGAAATCGCGCGCATCAAAGGAGAATAATTATGGAAATCCTGAGCATTTTAACCGGAGCTTTTGTTGCCGGGTGCGATCTTGGAATTAAAAAATATACTGAAGAAAATGTAAGAGACGGGGAAGAACACCGGATTTGGAAGGGAAAAGGAATCTACCGCAAAGTCCACAACAAAGGTCTGATGATGAATCATTTGGATTCCAGACCAAAGCTGGTAAAGGGCATGTCGGCGGCAGCACTTGGAATCCTGTTTTTCTGGGAGCACCTTCTTTGGAAAGAACCAGGACGCAAACTGGCAAAGCTTGGAACATCGCTGATGCTGGGCGGAGCAGTTGGTAATACTTATGACCGTTTCAAAAGAGGTTATGTGGTCGATTATCTGTCTCTGAAAACAAAGAACAGGAAACTCTCGGATATCACTTTTAATCTCTCGGATCTGGCTCTTTTTGCAGGAGCGGTCCTGACGGTATGGAGTTCTTTATTTGGAAAAAAGAGATAAAAATGATTCAATGTATCTGAAAAAATACTTGACTGTTTTTAAAGAGTTGAGGTATTATAAATCTTGCTGATATGGCGTTGTCTGGCATATGCCATATAGAAAAAAGAATAGAATCTCGGTTATATTGGAAACGATACATTCCTCCGGAATGATGAACGAACAACACATTTTCTGTTACGCTTATTATGAAGGAGGATATTTTTATGCCAAAAAACAAATTTCAAGACGTTATTTTCACAATTATCATGGTGTTCGTGATGGTTTATACCATGATCTGTTACAACATTGCTCTCAACGTAGGAGGAATGAACAACCAGGTATTTTTAAATGCATTCCACGAGCTGGTCATTATGGGACCAATTGCATTCATTCTTGATTTCTTCCTGATTGGACCATTTGCAAAGAAAAAAGCATTTTCCATTGTTAATCTGGAAAGAGACAATGCCTTTCACCTGGTGATCGCCATTTCCGTAGTATCCGTCATAGGAATGTGTCCGCTTATGAGCTTCGCAGCAACCCTGCTCTTCAAAAATGCCGGAACCCAGTTCGTATCCGTCTGGTTCCAGACCACTGCAATCAACTTCCCAATGGCATTCTTCTGGCAGCTCTGCTTCGCCGGTCCACTGGTAAGAAAGATTTTCGCATTATTATTCCCAGAAAAAGAAACATCCAAAATTGCCGATGGTCAGGAAGCCTAATTGAGGTAAAGTGTAAATCCATTTGAAAATATAAAACAATGATTTACGGCTCCAGTTCAAAATCCTGTCAAAGAAGTAAAACTCAGTCAACAACGTAAATAAAAAATAATCCCTGGTAGATGCGTCTTTGCACGATGGAAACGAGACTTAATCAATTGTGGAAGCCATTGCTGACACAATTGATGCTTTGAAAGGCTCGTTGGAATGGTTCGTGCAACTTAGCAGCTACCAGGGATTATTTTTTATGCCCTCTTGCGACTACCCCTCAAGTTCTTTCAACACTTTCCTAAACTGAAACGTAAACAAAACCGTCGTGAAGGATACAGCCAGGAAGTCTGCAATCGGTTCAGCCATATACACTGCATTGGTCTTGTTCCCGGTCAGAATATGCGGCAGCAGATAGATCAGTGGCAGCAACAGGATAAATTTACGTGTAACAGCGACAGCAATCGAAGCCTTTGCTTTTCCGAATGATGTAAATGCCATCTGGCATGCGATCTGGATTCCGAAAAGCAGCAGGCAGGCACAGTAAATCCGGAGTGCTGATTTAGTAAAACCAAGCAGTGCAGAATCGGAAGTAAACATTTCTGCAAACACCTGAGGGAAGAGCATAATAAATGCCCACAGAATTGTGGAATAACAGAGGCTTGCTGTTAAAAGAAGCCTGAAAGCTTTTTTTACACGATCTCTGTTTTTTGCACCGTAATTATAGCTCAGGACTGGTTGTGCACCCTGTCCAAGACCCTGCAGTGGCAGCATTGCGAACTGCATGACACTGGTAAGGATCGTCATGGCACCAACTGCGATATCTCCTCCGTATTTCAGCAGAGAAGAGTTGAAACATACAGAGATGATACTCTCACTAGCCTGCATGATAAATGTGGCAAGCCCGAGAGCGACACAAGGAAGAATAATCTCCGGTTTCAGGATGAGATTCTTTTTCCGGATGTGCAGGATCGTCTTTTTTCCGCAAAGGAAAGAAAGAACCCAGATGCAGGAGACTGCCTGTGACAGAATTGTGGCAAGCGCAGCACCTCTGACACCCAGATGGAATGCAAAGATAAACAGCGGATCCAGAACAATGTTCATCACTGCTCCGATCAGAACAGAGAGCATACCTGTTTTGGCAAAGCCCTGTGTGGTGATAAACATATTCATGCCAAGGGTAAGCTGGACGAAAATAGTGCCGACAGCGTAAATGTTCATATAATTTACAGCGTATTCAATTGTATTTTCACTGGCACCGAAGGCAAGAAGAAAAGTACGGTTACCAAACAGCAGGATGACTGTCAGGATTATAGAAATCAGAATCTGCAGGAAAAAGCAGTTACCCAGAATATGTTCTGCAGTATTAAGATCATTTTTTCCCATTGCAATCGAAGCATGCGGTGCACCACCGCCTCCAACCAGTGCGGCAAAAGCGGAAATGATCATAATCAGTGGCATACATACACCGACTCCGGTAAGGGCAAGTGCCCCATTACCAGGAATGTGTCCAATGTAAATACGGTCAATAATGTTGTACAGCATATTGATGAGCTGTGCGGTGATCGTCGGAAGCGCCAGCCGGAACATCAGCTTTCCGACGGGTTCAGTACCCAGAAAATCTTTGTCTTTGTTCATGTCTAATAATCTCCTTTGTGATAAATAGTTGCTACGTTGGATGCCAGACGTTCATTCAGCGAGGCGAACATCTGGAATTCTTCTAATGAAAATCCGTCAAACAGATTGTGGTAAAAAGCAGACTGGAACGTGTCGATTGCTCCGGTAACATTTTCGCATGATGGCAGCAGGGAAAGATGCGTTTTCCTGCGATCCGTCTGGTCTGCTGTTTTTGAAAGAAACCCTTTCTGACACAAAAGATCAACTGCCAGGGATACATTCCCTTTTGAGAGCATCCGGAGCTCGGCAATATCACCTG
>OLJA01001412.1_pt1 | contig 12239 bp, 10 predicted proteins | sample 1601401 | NCBI WGS metagenome assembly OLJA01 (sample SAMN01915217, study PRJEB22387) | human gut metagenome | isolation source: stool | host: Homo sapiens | place: USA | reverse complement strand
TTATAATGAATGGAGAAAAATCAGAGGTCTGTGGATAAAACTGCGGAAACTCAAGGAAATTTATGATATTGACAATGGTAAAGGGAATGGATATAATAAAGAAGTATAGAGATTGTGACCGTTTTAAGTAATGGGCGATACTCTATCTTTATTAGACATTTAAATTGGATTGCGATTGTGAAGCCAAGCATGACCTGTATAGTATATGTTATTACATAAATTATAAGGTCATTTTTTATTTTGGCATGAATTTGCTGAAACAGGATATAGGAAGAGATAAGGCCAATCTTGAAATATATCATTTGGAAAGGGACATACATGAAAATTAAGAAAAAACTTAATAATAATGTAGCTGTCGTAACAGATAAAACTGGAAACGAAATCATTGTTATGGGGAAAGGAATTACCTATGACAAGAAATCAGGAGACTGCATAGATGAAGAGCAGGTAGAAAAACGATTTGTTCTATCTAATAAAGATTTTTCTATGAAATTTCAAGAAATATTATTAGATATTCCAGCAAAATATTTAGAAGCCAGTAATTGCATTATTGAAAGGGCAAAGAAATATTTAGATGCAGAAATAGATGATAATATCTATATTTCATTGACGGATCATATCCATATGGCGGTAAAGCGTTATTTGGATGGAATGCAGGTTCCAAATCCATTATTATTGGATATCAAACGATTTTACAACAAGGAATATGAGATTGGATGCCAGGCGCTAGAGATTATCAAAGATCAGCTGAAAGTAGAACTTCCAGAAGATGAAGCAGGATTTATAGCATTTCATTTTGTAAATGCACAGCAGAATCTGGAGTCGTCCAGAATGGTAGATATCATGAAGCTTGTAAAAGAGATCACGAACATTGTAAAATATCAGATGGGATTGGATTTTGATGAGGAATCGGTGTATTATTATCGATTTATCACACATTTGAAGTTCTTTGCACAGCGGTTATTTTTAGAAAACAAGCAGTATACAGATGATGATAATCCATTATATCATATTGTCAAAGAACAATATAAGAAGGCATTTAACTGTACCCAGTCAGTTGTGAAATTTGTAGGTAATAAATATAATTATAAGATATCCAAAGAAGAACAGTTATATTTAACAGTACATATTGAAAATATTATAACGAAAAGTAAAAAATAATTGGATTGTAACGATGAATAAATTCAAATCGGCGAAACCAAGAGTCTTTGTGGACCCTTGGTTTCTTATTTTTTAAGGAGAAATAATATGAGCGATAATAAAACTTTAGGAAGAAAGATCATAGAGGCAGCGGGAGGTGCCGAAAATATCAAGTCGATCACAAACTGTGCGACAAGATTGAGAATGTATATCAAAGATGCATCAAAATATGATGAAGAAACAATTAAGAAAATTGATGGGGTTATGGGAACATCAATTGTTGGAGATCAGTATCAGGTTATTGTAGGTCCAAAAGCGATTCATTTATGTAAAGCAATACAGGATGAATATGGAATTGCAGGTGCAGGAAAGAAACAGGAAAAAGCCAAAGGAAATATTGTGAACAGATTTTTGGAGACAGTGTCCGGCTGTATCGCACCATTAGTTCCAGCATTGGCAGCATCAGGTTTGATCAAGGTATTATTAACAATCTGTTCTATGTTGAATTTGCTTCCAGAACAGAGTCAGACATATGCGTTGTTAAGTACAGCCTCAGATGCAGTGTTTTATTTCATGCCAATTATTCTTGCATATACGTCTGCCAAACGTTTTCAATGTAATGAAGTGTTGGCAATTGTAATCGCGGGAGTGTTATTACATCCTAATTTTGTAAGTATGGTAACACAGACACAGGAACAAAATATGGCAATTCATTTCTTAGGACTGCCAGTGACACAGACAAGTTATAATGGAACTGTTGTACCAATTATCTTGACTGTATGGGTAATGTCATATATCGAGAAATTTATTGATAAAATACTGCCAGAAGTTGTAGTACATTTATTCAGACCATTACTAATTGTTTTATTTATGACACCAATCGCATTGATCGTAACAGGACCTGCGGGAGCAATCTTTGGACAGGGATTAGCCGTTGTATTACAGGGAATTTTTGCAAAAGCAGGATGGGTTGCACTCGCATTAACATTACTTGTAACAAGTTTCTTATGTATGACAGGTATGCATCTAGCCTTAATTCCTGTAGCAATGACATCTATTGCAGAAGTTGGATATGATGAATTTGTATTAGTTGTATTTTTATGCTTTACATTATCTCAGGGAGCAGCAGCTTTAGCGGTATTATTAAAAACAAAGAATTCTAAATTACGTCAGTTAGCAATTCCAGCAGCAATTTCTGGATTATTTGGCGGTACATCAGAACCAGCACTATATGGAATCAGTGTTAAAATGAAAAAACCATTATATGCTACGATTATTGGATCAACAGTTGCAGGAATTTATGCAGGAATTGTACATTTAAAGGTTTTCGCATTTGGACTGTTTTCAGTTATAGGAATTCCAGGATATTATAGTGCAAAATATTCAAGTAACTTACAGCATGCGATCATTACATCAGCACTTACGATCGGTATTACAATGATTGCCGTATGGATTTTAGGATTTGATGACAGTGTTTATGATGACTATGATGAAGAAGCTGTGGAAGATGCAGATACAGCACCAATCGTATTAAACGAAAATGTTGATGATTCAGAAATTGTCAGTGTAACATCAGGAAAAATTGTAAAGCAGGAAGATATCAAAGACGAAGTATTTTCAACAGGAGTGATAGGAAAAACTGTAGGAATCGTATCAAATGATGGGGTTTGCTATTCTCCCGTTGATGGTGAAGTAGCATCCGTATTTCAGACAAAACATGCAATGGCATTTAAAAGCAAAGAAGGAACAGAAGTTTTAATGCATGTGGGAATTGATTCTGTGAATTTAGAAGGAGAAGGATTTAAGGTATTTGTAAAAGAAGGAGATACTGTAAAAAAAGGACAGAAAGTATTAACATACGATAAGACTGTATTTGAAAAAAATAAAATAGATGAAACAACCATTATGGCAATTTCAAATACACAGGATTATGAAAATATACAAATGTTGGCGAAAGGAGAAGAAACTATAGCAGGAGATCCGATTTTCGCAACAGTTGCAAAGGAGAATTAGATGCGGAAATATAAAGAAGAATTGGTCACGAGATTACAAAATGATTCTAAAGTAGCAACAGAAAATGGTGTGGATTTTATTATAAAACCCATTCCAGAAATGGAAAAGATATCTGGAATGGATCCAAGAATGTTAAAAGCAGCCAAAGAAAAAATTAAAAAGCTGCCAACAGAATTTTCTGTTGATACATTTCAATTATATGGGGAACGTTACAGACCGGATAAGAAGAATTATGACCTGACAGAAAGTGTAATTAATATAAAGCAGAAATTAATTCAAGTAAAGGAACATTATATCAATACATTTTTTTATTACCCTGAAAATAAAAAAAATATGCCGATTGTTTTATATCTCCATGGCGGAGCATTTATGACAGGTGATCATACGCAGTTTGAAAATCAATGTAAATTTATAGCAGAGAAAGCGCAGGCATGTGTTGTTTTTCCAGAATATCGGTTAGCACCAGAGAACCCATTTCCGGCAGGAATTGAAGATGCGTCTGAGATTTTAAATTGGATTTATGATCATGTGGATGAATGGAATGGAGATAAAAATAAAATAATAGTTGCTGGGGATAGTGCAGGTGCCAGCATTGCAAATGCATGTGCATTAATGGATCAGGAACATAAAATTCGTTTGTTGTTTGAGATTTATCCATGTTGTGATATTGATAATTCAAATAATTCTGAAACTCCATGGGATAAGAATTATTATGATATTCCAGAAGATGAAGAAAAATATATTATTGGACGAATGAAGAGATTAGAGAATTCTGGGAAAATGATGAGAGAATTGTATTTGGGAAAAGAAAAACTTGAAAATCCATATGCATCAATTATTTATCAGAAAGATTTATCCGATTTTCCGCCGATTATTACGGTAGTAGGCGAGTATGACTTTTTAAGATTCAGCACAGATATATTTACGAAAAGATGTGCAGATTATGGAAAATTAAGAAGAACGATTCGATATCAAGGATGTGATCATGGCTTCTTTGACATGATTGGAGTTATGCCACAGGCAGAAGATGTGATTTTAGAGATGGCGAAAGATATTATGAATTTATAGATCAAAAAATATGAGCTTATTGTAAATCAAACAATTAAGAAGAGGCTCCTTTAGTTACAAAATTGAACTGCTACCCGTCAAGTAGACAATAGAAAAAATAAAAAATATTTCTGCCATCAGTTTTGAATCTGGTGGCAGTTTTTATGCCGCCAACATATACTGTTCGTGTTTTTCAAACGGAGTTAATACTCCAAGATTTCTTTGTAATCGTTTCGTGTTGTAATACTCAATGTAATCTTCGATCATAGTAATAAGAGATTCTCGATCGGTAAATTTTTTGCCGTAATAGCGTTCTCTCTTTAGGATTCCCCAAAACCCTTCCATTGGACCATTGTCAATACATTTTGCAACTCTGGACATACTTTGAGTCATTCCTGCAGCTTCTAATTTTGCGTGAAAAGTACGACTTGTGTATTGGTAACCTCTATCAGAATGACACAATGGATGAGCATTCGGATTACTTTCAATAGCTTTGTCAAAAGTATCAAATACTAACGCATTATTATTGCTGTCTCTAATTACGTAGGATACAATCCGTCTATCATAAAGATCCAGAATGGCACTTAGATATATTTTGTGTTTTTCTTGTCCGGTATAATATTTAAACTCTGTAACATCAGTAAGCCATTTTTCGTTTGGAGCATCAGCATAAAATTCTCGATTCAATACATTTTCAGCTATAAATTGTGGATTTGCAGCCTGACGCGTGCATCCATTGTTTGAGTACTTAATTGTTGATTTGATATTCTTTTTTCTGCAAATGCGAAGTACTCGTTTATCATTCACTTTTATATCATGATAGCGTTCTAGGTCGTCTCGTATTCTTCGGTAACCTTTGTCTGGAGAGTCTGTATGTATTTGTTCAATCGTTTCTGCAATACGCTCATTTTCTAACTCATTAGTCGGAATTTCCCTATTTAACCACTTGTAATAGGCTGCTCTACTTACATTTCCCAATTTACAAAGAGCACTAATTGGATATCCATATGTTTCGTTTTCTTCTTTAATCGCCTGATAAATATGTTTGTGTCGTAGCAGGCTTAGCTCCACCTCCTCTCTATTTCGTTGAGTTTTTTTAGGAATGATGCCTCCATTTCAGCTTTTTGTCGCTTGGCTTTTTCCAACTTTAATTCAGCGCGAAGTCGTTCTATTTCAGTAAGCGTATCTTCCGGCTTGCGTTTGCCACGATTATCCTGCAACGCATCAATTCCGCCATTTTCATATTTTACGGTATAGTTTCGTGCTTGTTGATAGGAAACACAAAATTTTTCAGCAGTTTCAGCGTAATTATGATCATGCGAAATACAATATGAAGCGATTTCTATTCGTTCTTCAAAAGTGGTTTTTCTTCCTTTGGTCATGATGACAGTTCCTCCTGTTCTGGAAGCTTTCAGCTCCTCATGACCATTATACTTCTTTATCCAGTTCCTGAGTTGAGTAGTTGAATGAATTTTAAATTTTTTACAGATACTCATAAGAGAACCTTCTCCATGCAAATATGCTGCAACCGCTTGTTCTTTTTCTTCTTTAGTATAATGCTTATTTTGATTTGTAGAAAATGCATCCATACCCATCGCTCTGTATTTATTCACCCACAGTCTAACGGCAGATACATTAATTCCAAATCTATTCGCAATGGAATACATACTCTCTTTACCATCTATATATTTTTGTACAGCATTTAGTTTTTCTTCTATGCTGTACTTAACTTTTCTACTCAAAAAAATACCCCCTTTCAGGAAACAAGTTTTTATTATTTTACTTGTCTACCTAAAAGGGAGCATATCAAATTGTGCTAGAGGGGCTTATTTTTCAATTTAAAGACTGATCCATATAACAAAAAAGTATTAATTGCTAAACTACAAATCGCGATAACGATTTATCGCCGCCATAATCTCCTGTTTTCGAGGCATCGCCAGATTACTTTTCACGTACTTGCTATCCAAGATCGCAGAAAGTCCTTTTGTTTCAATGACTTGCATCAATTCATCTGCAACCGCACCAAGATCTTTCTTTCCATCCATCAAATGCAGTTTCGCATACAACAAAGCATAACCAAGAGTGGTTGTCTGTTCAGCATCTGCAATCTGCTCTACATATCTAAGATCAACCGTATCTTTATTAATGGAAAAAGCATCTTTTCCAAGTGTTTTCATCTTGATCTTTCGTTCTTTCTTTAGATGATTTCCAGCCTTAAAACAACGGTCAAAACAAGGATCAAGATGTTCATTTTCAGGAAGTGAAACCATAGGGAAGTCTTTCGCAGCTTCTTTTGCAACAGTGGTGATATCTTTTGGCACATATTGATCCATCTGAATGATATGATCTGCCGGATGAAAATAAGATCCGCAGCTTCCAGCAACAATAATCGAAGAAATACCATATCTTTCATATAATTCACGAACACGTTCAATAAAAGGCGTGATCGGCTCCTGGTCACGCAGAACCACGCGCTGCATCAATTCATCACGGATCATAAAATTTGTAGCACTTGTATCTTCATCGATCAGGAATAAAGAAGAATCAGCTTCCATCGCTTCCACTACATTTGCAGCCTGTGAAGTACTTCCACTGGCATCTTCCGTACTAAAAGAAACGGTATCTTTCCCATTTGGAAGATTATTAATAAACATAGAAATATCGGTATTCGTAATACTTCTTCCATCTTCTGCACGGATCTTCATAGCAGTTGGATCAGTGATCACAAATTCACGCCCATCTCCTTTGATATGATCATAAACACCAAGTTCTAACGCTTTTAATAACGTAGATTTTCCATGATATCCACCACCGACGATCAAGGTAATTCCTTTTGGAATTCCCATACCAGTGATCGTTCCATGATGTGGAAGATCAAACGATACGCGGTAAGTATCTGGAGACTGGAATCTGACACAGTTTTTTAAAGGTTTCTGCGAGATGCCGCTTTCTCTCGGTAAAACAGACCCATCCGCAATAAATGCGACAAGACCCATGGAGTCTAAGTTCTGACGAATCATATGTTGGTCTTCAGATAAATGAATGGCTTCTTCCAACATTTTTTGATCAATGTTTTTATAGAACAAAGAAGAGGAAACACAATCTGGCAGCAGTCCAAATAACATTTTATCCAGTTCTCTTGCGTTTACAGTTCTCCCATTTGCAGGGAATCCAGCTTCAAAATGAATAAAGATATCTCCATTGGAAGGATTGATCGTGCAGGCAGTTCTTTCTAACACTTGTTGTCCGCATTTACTGATGGAAAATAACCCGCTTTTTCCAGAACCTTTTGCACGAAAAGATATTTTGGACAAAGCATTATAAAACAGACGAGTCAGATGGTCACAAAGAGCAATACGTTTACATTTTTTATTATAAAATTCGGCAGGGAATCCTGCTTTTTTTCCTTTTATTTTAATGCTTAATTTGGATGGTGAAGCAAAAGGATCTCCCTGTACATGATCGATCTGCAAAAAATAATTTCCAAAGTCGTAAATACCAGAAGTTCCTTTATATGCCGGATAGCCTTTCCGGTCGATATTTTTTAACATAGATTTTAAATCTGATGATGATTTCATAAATGATTCTCCTTTCATAAAGCAGGAGATTTGATTCCTGCAAAATAATGATAACAGCCAGATATATTTTTGTAAACAAGATGAAATATCACAAAATCCGTGGTATCATAAGAAAATGATCAGACAGAAAGGCGGAAATAAAACGATGGATCTTAACAAATTAAAAGCAATCAAAGCAGTTGTGTTTGATATGGATGGATTAATGTTTGACAGTGAGCGTTACGTTCAGAAATCCTGGGATATTGCAGGACAACGGCTGGGATATGGTCCATTAGGACACAATATTGTAAATACATTAGGAACCAATCTTACGAATCGAAAGAAATATTTTTTAGAACATTACGGAAATGATTTTCCATTTGAAAAATTTCTGGATACATACAGAGATGCATACTATGAACTTGTGCAGGACGGAGTGCCAGCGAAGAAAGGGCTGCATGAAATCGTAGAAGTATTAAAAGATAAAAATTTAAAAGCAGGTGTGGCAACATCATCAAGTAGAGAACATGCGATCAGTAATCTTAAGAGAGAAGGAATTATCGATTATTTTGATGCAATTATCACAGGAGATATGATCGAACATGGAAAGCCGGAACCAGATATTTATATGGAAGCATGCAGACAGCTAGAAACAGATCCAAAAGATGCAATTGCACTTGAAGATGCGATCAACGGAATCCGTTCAGCACATGGGGCAGGAATGAACCCAGTGATGATCCCGGATATTGTGCAGGATACAAGCGAAGTGGATAATATTTTATTTGGCAAATGTGAGTCATTGCTTGAATTTGCAGAGATTTTGAAAAGCATTAAATTGGACACGGAAGAATAAAAGAATTAGATTAAATAATAGAAGAAATACCAAGAAAGGAAACAAATATGGCTAAAAAAAAAAGTGCAGGATGTGAATACTGCAGCAATTATGTATACGATGAAGATTATGAATATTATGTATGTGATATCAATTTAGATGAAGATGAAATGGCAAGATTTATGAGTTACAGTGACTGGGACTGTCCTTATTTCCAGATGGATGATGAGTATGCGATCGTAAGAAAGCAGAATTAATATCAAGATTATAAAATACTATGGATAGTAAATTTTTAAAAAATATGATAAAATTGTATTGGAATAGAAATAATACATAAAACACCGATCATCAAAAGAAAAGGGGTGTTGTCATATGAAAAAGAACACGATCATATGCATTTCCAGAGAATACGGAAGCGGTGGAAGAGCAGTAGGAGAACTTTTGTCAGAGAAATTAGGTATCCCATTCTACGACAAAGAAATCCTCTCACGTGTCGCCAAAGAAAGCGATATGTCCGAAGAATTTGTAAAGAATCACGAAGAAAGTGCAACCTACAGTCACATATTAAATGTACCGATCGGACACAGATTTCCGGGAGTAGAGACAGAAGAGATCATGACACCAGAGAAATTATTTATGATTCAGGCCAATGTTATTCATGAACTTGCCGCAGAGAATGATTCCTGTATCTTTGTCGGACGATGTGCAGATGTTGTATTGAAAGACCACGAAAACTGTTACAGTTTCTTTATTCACAGTCCGATAAAAGATCGTATCAAACGTTTGGAAGAGACAGAAGGTGTTACAGAACGTCAGGCAAAGAAGATGATCAAACAAACCGACTGGGAGAGATCTTCTTATCATAACTATTACACAAAACAAAAATGGGGAGATCCGGGCAATTATGATCTGATGATCAATTCTGCAAGAACTGGAATTGAGAAAGCAGCACAGATCATTATAGACTACATACAATAATTCAAAGAAAATTTTATAAGATAAAAGGAGAAGGTCACAGATAAAGAATTAATCTGTGGCCTTCTAAAAGGTTAAAAAATGGTGCTATGATACGATATGATTCTGAATGATCAGCCGGATAGACTGATACAGATAAGGTTTCAATTCGTCAATCGATGTTGGCTCACCTGTTAAAATGACGTTATAACAGGAACCAGCAACCATTTCGATGATCATATAGATCATGATCTCCGGGTGATCAAATTCATGACCGGAATTCTTCAAAAGATCCATATATATATCATAAATATTTCTCTGTGCATCATCAATTGGTTCCACTAAAGAGTTCTTAAACATTCCCCAGCTTAGATGCTTAGAGATCAGTTTTAAAAGTGTAGGACTGTCATTCAATGCGCCAATGACCTGATCAACAATAAAGATCAGTTTATCTTCAAAATTATCAATGGACTGTTTCTGAAGTTCCTGATATGCATGTTTGAAAACTTCAGCAGATTTCTTCGCGATCAGTTTATAGCGAATGTCCAGTTTATCCTTAAAGTACAAATAAAAAGTACCCTTGGCAACGCCAGCTTCATTTACGATATCGGAGATGGAGGTCTTTTGAAATCCCTTTTCTGTAAACAGCTGATAGGCTGTATTTAAAAGGGCATCTTGTTTCTTTTTTTTATTTATCTCGACCTTTTTCATGGTGATCTCTCCTCTCATTTTCTCTAGTATAACTAAAAAATGACCAAAAGTCAAAATATTTTATAAAATTTATTGACTTTTGGTCATTTTTGGCGTATAACATATATAGGTTAAAAATGACTATTCGTCAGAAATGGGAGGATGCTATGATAACATTTGCAAAGAAGTTAGTACATCATCGAAAATTCATCGTCTTCCTGGCTTTCATTTTACTGATTCCATCAACGATCGGAATCGTGAAGACAAGGATCAATTATGACATCTTAAGTTACCTTCCAGACTCATTAGAGACGGTGAAGGGGCAGGATATCATGGTAGATCAGTTCGGAGCCGGAGCTTATTCGATGATCATCGTTGAAGATATGAATCTTCATGACGTACAGAAGTTAAAACAGAAACTAGAGAAAGTCGATCATGTTGACAAGATCATCTGGTATGATGATATCGCTGATCTAAGTGTTCCAAAAGAGATGCTTCCTGAGAAAGTAAGGAAAGTTTTCTTTAATAAGAACGCAACAATGATGATCGCAATGTTTAAAGAAACGACATCATCTGATAATACGATGGAAGCAGTCACACAGATGCGTAAGATTGTTGGAAAACAGTGTTTTATCAGTGGTATGTCCGGGGTAGTTACAGATATCAAGAACCTGGTTATGCAGGAGATTCCAATCTATGTTACGATCGCAGCAGTACTTTCACTGATCGTATTATTTGTGACAATGGAATCCTTTGCGGTTGCCTTTTTATTCCTGTTAAGTATCGGAATGGCGATTCTTTATAACCTTGGAACTAACATTTTCTTAAGCGACGTGTCTTATCTTACAATGGCACTGACCGCGATCTTGCAGTTAGGAGTTACGATGGATTACTCAATCTTCCTGCTGCACAGTTATGAAAGCAATAAAATCAGATTTGAGAATGACAAAGAACGTGCCATGGCACATGCGATTTCCAATACATTTAAGTCTATCACAGGAAGTTCCGTTACAACCGTAGCCGGATTCTTCGCACTGTGCTTTATGACATTTGCATTAGGTGCCAACTTAGGTATCGTTATGGCGAAAGGTGTTATCATCGGAGTTATCTGTTGTGTAACCGTACTGCCATCTTTGATCTTGCTCTGTGATAAATTGATCGAGAAGACACATCATCGTTCTTTGATGCCGGATTTGACAAATGCATCACACTTTATTACAAAGCATTATAAAGCAACGATCGTCGTATTTTTGATTATGCTTTTCCCAGCAATCTACGGAAATAATCATACACAGATCTACTACAATATTGATAAATCATTACCACAGAGTCTGCCAAGCAACGTGGCGAATAAGAAGCTGAGTGATGAATTTGGAATGAGTAACATTCATATGGTCATGATCAAGAACGGTATGAGCCAGAAGGAATTAAGCAGTATGCAGAAAGAGATCGATAAAGTCGATGGCGTTGAATGGTGTCTCGGAATGAACTCTGTGATCGGTTCAAGTATTCCATCTGATATGATCCCGTCTTCTATGAAAGAGATGTTACAAAGTGATGAATATGAGATGCAGTTTATCTGTTCCAATTACAAATCAGCAACCGAACAGGTTAATAAACAGATTGATCAGATCAACAAGATTGTGAAGAAATACAGTCCAGGATCAATGGTTATTGGGGAAGCACCATTGATGAACGATTTGGAGACTGTCACCAATGTTGACCTTAGAAATGTAAATATTGCTTCGATCGCGGCAATCTTTGTGATCATCCTGATCGTATTTAAATCCATTTCCTTACCAGTAATTTTGGTTGCCGTGATCGAATTTGCAATCTGTGTTAATATGGCGGTTCCATATTACACGGGATTATCACTGCCGTTCGTTGCAAGTATCGTTATTGGAACGATCCAGTTAGGAGCAACGGTTGACTATGCAATCTTGATGACAAGCCGTTACCAGAAGGAACGTATGAATGGCAAGAAGAAAATGGAAGCGATCCGTATT
>OLJA01001408.1_pt1 | contig 12260 bp, 10 predicted proteins | sample 1601401 | NCBI WGS metagenome assembly OLJA01 (sample SAMN01915217, study PRJEB22387) | human gut metagenome | isolation source: stool | host: Homo sapiens | place: USA | reverse complement strand
GTCCCCGTAGGCTTTTCGGCGGGTTGCCCTGTGGCAACACTTCGCCCATGCTTGCTTCCCTCAAGCGCTCCGAGTGACGATGGTGACGATGGTGACGGTCTTTCTGGGATACCCCACCCCGATAATTGAGTTATGTCAATATCATCGTCACCACCGTCACCATCGTCACCATAGAAGTTCAAAAGGCGAACCTTGTTTTTTCGATGGGTTTTATATCGGATGTTTTTCGGTTCAAATACTTTATCGAAATACTTCGCCATGTTGTAGGTGAACTGGTTCGGTTTGGCATTTTCGATACCTGCCGTTGCAAGCAACTCGGAGGCTGTTCCCTGCCAGTTTCCGACACTTTCGATGTACTTCGCCGCTTTCCACAAGTAGTCCGGCACAGCCTTGATCTCTCGTTCCTCTGCGGTTTCTTCATCTTCCAAAGTCCAGATGCAATTTTCTTCCCGCAAATGCAGCGTTCTATCGTCCATATCGCGTCCGGTTAGCAAAATGTCAGCAGTTTGGCTCATTCGCTTGCGTTGCATGACCCAGCTGGTATCTGCCACACCCATAAGACCTGTGGAGCCTGAAATCTGGTCAAATGGGTCGGATGCAGTTTGCTTGCGCAAGTGGTGAATCAGCAATATGCAGATGCCATACTTGTCGGCAACCTTTTTCAATGCCCCCGCTTCTTTATAGTCGTTTGCATACATCCCGCCGTTTCCATCGCTCACACGCACTTTTTGAAGTGTATCGATGACAATCAAGCCAACATCGCAGTATGTATGAATCAAAGATTCTACCTGTTCCTCTAAGCCCTGCCCAATACTCGGACATTCCGTTTGGAGAATCAGACGCTCCGGAGCATCTCCGCCGTCGATCAGCTGGAAGATGCGACTTTGCAGACGGTTAAATGTATCTTCCAACGAAAAATAAATCACGGTGCGTGGTTCTATTTCTCGATTCCAGACAGGATTACCCTGCGCGATCTGCAAACACAGCCACAAGGTCAACCAGCTTTTGCCTGCCTTGCTTGGGCCAGCAAACAGTGCAAGACCGGCTGGGAGCAGGCCGGGGATAATCCACTTTACGGGTGGCAGCGGCGTGGAGAGCAGTTCTTCTGCGGAGATTGCCTTTGGAAGTTTGGTAAAAGTCATTTGCATCATCCTTTCTTGTTTGGTATAGGTCTATTATCTGATACTATCGTCGTTTTGTGTGTAGTAAGTTTTACTCTCTAGTGTTAAGTTGTACGGTTCACGCCGCCCCACAGCCCCACAAACGCGCCAAACGGCGGGTTTGTGGAGTTCATCGCGTCCGTGTGCGATGCGGGGCATCCGCCCCACACGGGGTGCGTCTGGGCGAAATGTTGTAGTGAATCAAGCATTGATTCGCTTTCGGGAAAAAGGCTCTTTTCTGTGAGTGAATCAGAACTGATTCACTTTTGCGTCCTGCTCTCTGAATAGTGAATCAGATTTGATTCACTACAACAAAAATGATAAAGCATTTTGCGCGGGTGGCCCACGCGCAAGTAAGCAAATGTTACTTGCAAATAAGATTTTCAGCATAAAAGGCTGCTGTATAGCAGTTCTTAGGTTGCCTCATGGGGTTCATATAGAAACCTCCTTGCTTAAATTTACATCATATCTGTTGTATTGATAATACACAAACACAGTATTCTTGTCAATGATTTTACATATATGTTATTAAATTGTTGATTTTTCTCGCTAATGTGGTATAATGACAGCATAAAATAACGAACGAGGTCATCCCATGAAAATCGGAGAAAAAATCAAACGCGTCCGTCTGCATCGTCACATGAAGCAGCGAGAGTTAGGTGAACTGGTCGGCTTTACGGATGGTGCTGCCAACCGTATCGCACAATATGAATCAGGTTTTCGCGTTCCGAAAGAGGATATGGTAAAAAAAATAGCAGCGGCACTCAATGTGGCTGAGTGCGCACTGCTTGAGCCGGATACCGGCAATCTGGAAGGTATTATGGAAACACTGTTTTGGTTGGATGAGGATATGCCGGATGTCCTCAGATGCTCATTGACTATGCCATTCGACAAGATTCAGGCTGAGGCAGACAGCAATATAGTCCCCATCATTCATACAAACGCAAGAACTTCTCCGTTCAACGCGCAGCCCACAATGCTCTGGTCTGAGAACGACTTGCTTAACTGCCTGTTTAACACCTACGCAGTAATGCAGTACAGATATCATACGGGCAAGATCACACATGAAAAGTATTTTGAGTGGAAGTTGCAATGGTCTTTTGGCTCAACGATTACGCACTCTTCTCCCTTGCCTAAAGATATTGACGCATTGCTCCAAAACTCAAACGAGGATTAATCCCTCTCTCGGCACAATTTCATTAGTTCGCATATTTTTATAGCAAAACAGCACCGTGCAATTCAAAATGCCACTATATTGGCATTTGAATTACACGGTGCTGCTATTTTATAAAGAGTTTCTCTCCACTCCCAGCGCCCTAAACACAGCCCCGTTCCGGTGAAGGAAACCAGAACGGGGCTGTGTTGATGAAGGAGAAACGAAGGGAATATCCAGTTACAGGTTCAGTTCAAACTGTTCCACAGTAATGGTTGCCTGACCGTCTGCAGCAAAGGTGATGCCATCGGCGGATTGCGGGGTGTAGATCCACGCTGTCATCGTCTGCTCGCCATCGTTGACAAAAACCTCCACGCTGTTTTTATCCAGCAGGATACGGAGCTTGAGGGCGCCGTTTTGGCTGCGCACCTTGCAGCTGCGGGTATGCACAATATCGGCGCGGGAACCGGCACAGCTGCGATCCAGTGTCAGCAGCGAGGTGTAGGGGTCATAGGTCAAGCGGGTGTGATATGCTGCATCGGCTGCTATCTTAACGGTAAAGCTGCGGTATTCGCCCGCTGCCACGGTAACGGTCAGGTCAGCAATGCGTCCACCGATGCCGGCCAGCGAAGTTTCATTCTGTACAGTCACATCTTCGTGCAGAATGCGCTTACCGTGGGCGGCATCCAGCTCCCGAACCGGGGTCTGAATGATGCGGCCATCTTTCAAATGCAGCTCGCGCGGGCAGATGGTCTGCCCGAACCACTTGCATCCCTGCGGCTTATCCTCGGTGTCCGACCAGGTTTGCAGCCACGCCGTCATCAGGCGGCGCCCATCGGGTGCCTGTGTGGTTTGGGTGGCGTAAAAGTCGATGCCGCCGTCCATCAGCTGCACCTGTTCGCGGGTAAAGGTATGGGTTTTTTCATCATAACTGCCGACAAATGCGATCACGTTGTGGCCGTTGTGGAACTCACCGGACGGACGCATTTCCATCGGTCCGAGCATCAGTACATGCTTGCCGTCCAGCGGGAAGAAGTCCGGGCACTCCCACATTTTGCCGTACACGTTGTTGCAGCGCGCCAGCACGGTAACAAAGTGCCAGTCGAAACCGTCCTTGCTTTGGAACAGTACGGCTGCACCGCTGCCATCCTCGGTCAGGGCAACGGTCACGGCAGAGTAGGTGCCGTCTGCTTCGCGCCAGATCTTCGGGTCACGGAAATCGAACTTGCTGAATCCCTGCGGCAGGTCTTTCTGGGTCAGCACCGGGTTGCAGGCAGGTTTTTCGTAATTCAATCCATCGCCCACAGCAACGCTCTGGGTCTGAATATCCCGCATTTCACCATTCGGCTGCTTTTCGGAAACCACGCTGGTATACAGCAAAAGCTGACGTCCGTCGTCCATTTCGGTGGCCGAACCGGAGAAGCAGCCGGGGCCGTTGTCCGCCGGGGAATCCGGAGCAATGGCGCAGGGCAGATACTCCCAATGCAGCAAGTCTGTGCTGACCGCGTGTCCCCAGTGCATCGGACCCCATTGTGTTGCGTAGGGGTTGTACTGGTAAAACTGGTGGTACTTTCCCTTGTAGTAGGAAAAGCCGTTCGGGTCATTCATCCAGCCCACAAGCGGGGTCAAGTGGTAGGCAGGGCGCTCTGCCGCAGAAATGGCAGCGCCGTGCTCTTTCTCATAATCGCGTGCTTTCTGCAAAATTGTATTGCTCATGGGTGCCTCCCGGTGAAACTTATTGCTCGGCGTAGTATGCGTCCAGATATTTCTGCATAATCGCCAGATAGTCAGACAGTTTGTACGCCTCCAGCTTATTGAGATACTCATTCCATTCGGCATCGGTAGTGCCGTTCATGATCCAGTTTGCCTTCTGGGTGTTCATGTAGGTTTGGAGATCTGCCTGAAGGTTGGAAACCTGCTCGGTGTCCTCGTTGCTCATAAAAACATTGGGGTAAACATACTTTTTGTTCATATCCGGGGTGTAAATATCCTTGATCCAGTCCAAACGGTACTGTGCGTCGTCCGGGCAGGTGACATAAACGCCGTAGTAATCATCCAGAACCGCCAGAGGACCGCCGACACACTGTGCTTCGCGGACTTCAACGGGGGACGCATCGCCGAGGGGGGCGTGCTTCAGCATCGGCTCGCCCTTATCGTTGGTGGACATTTCAAAGATATTGAAACCGGTTTCATCGCCGTAGGTACCCCAGTTGTTCTGGGGAGACTGCAGGGGTGCATACATCTGGTCGAGCCAGGCACAAACCAGCGCGGGGTTCGATGCCTTGGCGGTGACAACACACTTGCCGCGCCCAAAGCCGCTGGTGAAGGAACCGTTCTGCGGGGTGATATTGCGGGTATCGGCAGTCAGTGCGGGCAGGGGTTCCCAATCGGTCAGGTTGTCGATGTTGGCAACATCCCAGCTAAAGCAGACGCCGTAACGACCGGCCTTGCCTTTAGAAACATAGGTGGACCATTCCTGCGTAAAGCATTCGGGGTCAATGAGGTTTTCAGAATACAGCTTGTGCAGCCAGTCAAGACCTTCACGGTAGCCCTGCTGAGTGGCCGCGCAGATAACCTTCAGGTCATCCGTGACGGCGATGTGGCGATCCTTATCGGCATCACCATAGCCCTCACCAAAGCCGTTGATCAGGATACTGGGATCCTGGTCACCGTTGTTGACAATGCAGGACATCGGGATGATGTCACCCTCAATGCCAAACTCACTCTTGATGGCATCCGCGTTGTCGCGGAAAGCGATCAGTACCTGCTCAAATTCATCTACCGTCGTCGGCATCTCCAGACCCAGGAAATCCAGCCACTTCTTGTTGATGAAGCTCATATTTCCCACCGTTTGGATCGCCGTCTTTTCAGCGCCCAACTGCTCGATCCACGGCAACGCCCAGATATGTCCCTCGGAATCTGTACACATGGTACGGTACTCCGGGTACATCTCAAAAACCTTCTTGAGGTTGGGCATATTGTTGTCGATGTAGTCCTCCAGATTGACAATAACGCCCTGATCTGCGTAGCGCAGCAGGTCACTGTCGCTGAAATCTGCCGTAAAGACAAAATCCGTCAGAGTGCTGGGGTTGGACATATTCAGGGTGATTTTATCGCTCCACTGGTCAGCCTGAATAGCCGTCCAGTCGATATGTACATTGGTGGCTTCCTCAAGACGTTTGAAAATGGTACGGTTGTTCGGATCGGATTCACTGCCGACCGGATAGCTTGTCATACCGGTAAAGGTTACCTGCTCCGCCAGAGGAAACGAAACGGTACCGGTAACATCTACATTGGCACCCGAATCTTTTCCGCCTCCGGCACCGCCGCCGCAGGCGGCCAGCATCATAACAGCGCTCGCCAGGGCGCCCATTTTGAGGAAATTGCAGCGTGAAATCAATTTTTTCATTGCGTTTTTCTCCTTTTTTAATATTGTGGCCGGGAAATCCCGGTCGAGTTTTCCTAATGATCAGCCCTTGACGGAGCCCGCCATAATGCCTGCATCAAAATACTTTTGGAAGAAGGGATACATGACCAGCAGCGGCAGACTGGAAATGATAATGGTTGCATACTTGAGCAGCTCGGCCATTTTTGCGCGTTCAGCCGTGCTTTGAATATCGGCAATCATACCGGATTCGGGCTGGCTTTGGATCAGGATAGAGCGCAGCACCAACTGCAGGGGCTGTTTGGAGGCACTGTTCAGGTAGATCATCGCGTCAAAATAGCTGTTCCACATAGCGACAAACTGCCAAAGAGCAAGCACCGCCACTACCGGCATACAAACCGGCAGCAAGATATTAAAGAAGTAGCGCATTTCGCTGGCACCATCCACATCGGCTGCCTCACGAAGCTCACGCGGGATCCCCTGATAGTAGGTACGGGCAATGATCATATTCCAGACGCTGAATGCACCCGGCAGGATAACCGCCCACATGGAATCCAGCAGACCGATATTGTTGATGAGCAGGTAGGTAGGGATAAGACCGCCGTTGAAGAACATCGTGATAACGAATAAGGTGTTGAAAAATTTCTTTCCCTTGAAGTCCGGCAGCGACATCGGATAGGCTGCCAGCATCGTTACGGCAACGGAAATGACGGTAAATATAACCGAATAAAGAACAGCGTTTTTGAAGCCGACCCATATCTGTTTGTCCGAGATGACGCGCTCATAGGCATCCAGGCTCCATTTGCTGAAGTCAAAGGAAATGCCCTTGTTTTGCAATGTGACGGGATCCATGAACGAAGCGATCACAATGTAAATCATCGGCACAATAATGGCGATGAGAAACAGAGCCAACAGTGCATAGCCGCAGTAGAGGATGGCTTTGTCTTGTTTGGTATAGATCTGCATTCCCGACTTTTTCTTAGACATAGCGGACACCTCCTTACAAGCCTTGCCCATCGTTCATCTTGGCAACGACTTTGTTTACAGCGATAAGCAATATGACATTGATAACTGTGTTGAACAGACCGACTGCTGTTGAAAAGCTGTAATCACCGTCTAACAGACCTTTTTTATATACATAAGTGGCGATGATTTCTGCCGAATTCAGGTTCAGATCCGTTTGCAGTGCGTAGGCTTTTTCAAAGCCGATGCTCATAATGTTGCCTGCCTGCAGGATGAACTGAATCACGACCATATCCTTGATGGCGGGCCATTCAACGGTTCGTATTTGCTGAATCAGGTTCGCGCCGTCCAGCATGGCGGCTTCTTTCAGCTCCTGGCTGGCGTTGGAAAGCGCGGCTGTGTACATAATGGAGGACCAACCTGCGCCCTGCCAGATTCCGCTGATGATGTAAATCGGGCGGAAAGCCTCCGGCAATGTCATAAAGTTGATGCCGGTATGAAACAGCCCATTTACAGGACCTGTGACAGACAGCAGAACGCGCACGATACCGCACAGCACGATCACGGAAATAAAGTTGGGCATATACAGGACAAGCTGTACCTTCTGCTTGATTTTATTGCTTTTAATGCGGTTGAGCAGGAAGGCCAACAAAATCGGAATGGGGAAGCCCCACAGCAAGCCATAGACGCTCAGTTTCAAGGTGTTGATCAAATACCGCATGAAATCCGGCGAGGACAGGAACCGCGTAAAGTTCTTGAACCCGACCCATTCGCTGCCCCAGATGCCCTTGAACGGGTTGTATTTTTGGAAGGCGATCAGTACACCGCCCATAGGAATGTAGCGGAATACAAGGGTCAGCAATACAGCCGGCATCAGAAATAGCAGGTAGAGCTGCCAATGACGCTTAATGTACACCCATGTATTGTGCAGTTTACGGTCAACCGCCATGACCGCGCTTTGGGGTGCAACTGACTTTGGTTTCATGAATCATTCTCCTCCTTTTTGATTTCATTGTACCGTTTCTTCTTTGTTTTACATTTGCACAACATGTTCTGCTCAGACCCCCTTGAATGGTGCATTTGTAAAACCCTGTGATTTATTTATACCATCACCAATCGCAAAAGTCAATGGCGTTTTCCTCGTTTTTAAGCGAATTACGGTACATTCGTGCAGCTGCACAAAAACCAGTGCGTGCAAATGTGCAATATGCTGATTTGCGCTTTTACATTTGACTAATTTGTGCATATGCACTATACTGGTATCAGAAACACAGGAATTTTCCGGACGGAGATACCTACAGAATATAGCAGAGTACATTTCTTACTTATAGAGTGTACAGAATCGAGGCGGATCATGTCTACCAAAGTCACCATTCAGGATATTGCCAACGAGCTTCAGCTCTCCCGCAATACGGTTTCCAAGGCTATCAATAACACCGGCGTTCTGGCCGATGCCACACGGGAGAAGATCCTGCGCAAGGCTGCCGAAATGGGATACAAGCAATTTTCCTACCTTCCGGTATTTGATGGGAACAGCAACGCCGGGGATGCTTCCATTCTCCCCGTCGATAAGCGGGAAATTGCCATACTGACAACCCGTTTTTTGAATAACTCCCACTTTGCCGCAATGATGTTGGATCGCTTTCAATCAGAGCTTCAGCATCTTCACGCCTGTATGACGATCCACCGCATTTCGCCCGCTGAGCTGGCTGCAAAGGAGCTGCCGTCTTCCTTAAACACAGAGCACACGGCAGGCATCATCTGCTTTGAAGTATTTGACTATGATTACGCCCAGATGCTTTGTACGCTGGGCATTCCGCTTCTTTTTGTGGACACACCCGTGATGGAAATGCGCCCTCCGCTGCAGGCTGATCGGCTGTATATGGAAAACCGTATCGAAATTCAGAACATGGTTGCGCAGATGGCACAGCGCGGACGAAAACGTATCGCCTTTGCCGGGGATAAAGAACACTGCCAGTCTTTTCATGAACGTTACCGGGCTTACAAAGATGCAGCCGAGCATTTTGGTATGGCAACCGACTGGCCGACCTGCGCAACGCAAAAAACGCAGCCAAACTATTCGGAGTATCTGTATCAGTCGCTGCGCGGTTGCCCGACCATACCGGACGCTTTTATCTGCGCCAATGATTTTATAGCAATGGATCTTATCAACGCCTTGCATCGGCTTGGCTATTCCGTTCCGGATGACATCTGGATTTGCGGATTTGATGACAGCCAAGAGGCATCGTATTTTTCACCTCGGCTGACATCCATTCATATTCACGGGCAAATCATGGGGTATGCCGCCGCCAATCTGCTTATGACCCGTATTGAGGAGCCCTCGCTGAATTATCGGACTGTTTATACGGAAACGAATCTGATCCTGCGTGAATCCACAGGAGATTGAGAGGTACAGTATGCGTGACCTGTGGGACAAGCCGTGGTTTTCTGTGCTGACAAAGCTGACATACAGCGCCTATCTGAACATTTTGTGGCTTATATGCAGCCTGCCGATTTTTACGATCGGCGCCTCCACTACGGCGCTGTTTTACTGCACATTGAAAATGGCAGAGGATCGTGATGAGGGTCTTACCCGTATGTTCTTCCGTGCGTTTCGCAGCAATTTCAAGCCTGCCACAAAGCTGTGGCTTATCCTGCTGGCACTTGGCTGCTTTTTGGGCGTTGATGGCTTCGTGTTGAGCCGCCTTTGGAACACCAGTGCATTCTGGACGATTTTGACAGCGCTGGTGATCGGTGCTGCCGTGCTGTACGCCATTGTACTGCTCTACGCATTTCCCCTGCTGGCACGTTTTGAAAATACGACGCTTGGCATTTTAAGGACCTCCTTTGCCGTCGGAGTTCGCTATTTGTTCTGCACCCTGCTGATGGCGTTCATTTACGCTGTCATGGGGTGGATCACAGTTTGCGTATTCGCGCCTGCCTTTCTTTTGGGAATGGGCTTGTGTGCCATGCTATGTTCTTTCCTCTTGGTAAAAATCATTCATCTTATCGGCGGAGATCCCGATGCGGCAGATGAGGAATCGCACGATGAAGAGCGCTGATCTTGCCACCCTGCGCGCTCTGCATGGGCGCAAAAGATGGGAACACATTTGGGCATACTACAAACTCCCCATCATTGGAATTTTAATCGTTTTGTACATTTTCGGATATGCCGCTTATCGGCATTTCACCAAAAAAGAAGCTGTGCTGTACGTTAGCCTTGTGAACATTTCAGCCGGTTCTGATTTGACCGGGCAGCTTACTGACGGCTTTGCCCAATATGCGCATCTGACAAAAAAGCAGCAGGTCAATTTGCTGACCGGGCTGATTATAAATGAAACTGCCAATGTCGATGAACAATATGTCTATGCCTCTGAGCTGAAGCTGCTGGCTGCTGTCAGCGCACAGCAATTGGATGTTATTCTAATGGACACCGCTGCGCGAGAGCAACTGCAAGACGAAGAGTATTTTCTTGACCTCCGCACATTGGATGCAGATTTCAGCGGCTTGGATGAATTGTCTGCCGATGGCGTAACGCTGGATATTTCCGACACGTCCCTCATAGCACAAGCCGGTTTCGAGGGATCCGTTTACCTCGGTGTCATTGCAAATGCACCGCACCCGGAGTGCGCAGCTGCCTATATTCGCTATCTTTTGAAGTAGTAAAGCTGCTTCTTTTTGTTCGATACATTCAGCAAGGAGAGATACACATGGATATTGTAACGATTGGTGAAGTTTTGATCGACCTGACCCAGACCGGCAGGGATGAACGCAGCATTCCGCAGTTTGCGGCAAACCCCGGCGGCGCCCCCGCCAATCTGGCGGTTGCCGCCGCCAAGTTGGACGCACAGACTACCTTTATCGGCAAGGTGGGCGAGGATGCCTTTGGCCGCTATCTGACCGAGGTTTTGCAGGAAAACAAGGTAGACACCCGCTATATGGTCACCGATGCCGACCACCCTACCACCATGGCCGTTGTTTCGGTGGATGCCTCCGGTGAGCGGGATTTCAGCTTCTACCGCAGTGCCAACGCCGATGTAATGCTGTGCAAAGAGGACATTCCGGAGGAAGCCCTGAAAGCCGCCAAAATCGTGCATTTCGGCTCGGTCAGTCTGACCGCCGACCCCGCCCGCACCGCTACGCTGGACGCCGCCGCCCGTGCCAAAAAGCTGGGGGCAATCATCACCTACGACCCCAACTACCGCGCCAACCTTTGGCACAGCGAGGAAGAAGCGATTGCACAGATGAAAGCTCCCCTGCCGCTGGTGGATATCCTGAAGGTTTCGGACGAGGAGCTGCCCCTGCTGACCGGCACCACCGACTGCGAAAACGGCACGGCGCAGCTGGCACAAAACGGCATTCGGCTGATTTTTGTCACCTTGGGTGCAAACGGTGTGTTCTACCGCTTTGGAGAGAAAACCGGTCATGTAGCCGGTGTTCCCTGCAAGGTGGGCGACACCAACGGTGCAGGCGACACCTTCTTTGGGGCAGCGCTGTCCAAGCTGTGCAAGGAGGATTTGAACACCCTGACGGCGGACAAATTGGAAGGCATTCTGGCTTTTGCCAACAAAGCGGCCAGCATCACCACCAGCCGCCGCGGTGCCATCCCCGCCATGCCCACCCTGACAGAAGTGGAGGGCTGACCCATGGCGCAGGAATTTTCCGCACGATTTGCCCGCCATAAGGACGAGCTGGAATGGCTGTTCATGGAATTGTACAACAACCGGGAAGGGTTGGAGGTTCTTGAACGGGAGATGGCAGACGCCTACGACGCCCGCAGCGCCGAGCTGAAGGCGTTGGACAAAGCCCGCGCCGCCGACCCGAACTGGTACAAGCGTGGCAGTATGTTCGGTATGACGATGTACACCGACCTGTTTGCCGGAAATTTGAAAGAATTGGCACGCAGCGGTGTGCAGGTGTTTCTGTGTACCGGCCGCCACGCGCTGGAAATCGAGGAAGAAAATATGCTGCCCGGGATCACGGTTGACGGTGCTGTTTATATGAACGGTCAGCTCTGCGAGCTGCAGGGGCAGATCGTGCGGGAAACGCCCATTCCTGCCGGGGATCTGTCGGCATTGAAGCAGTTTTTACAAAAAAAGAACTGCAGCTGCATTTTTCTTGAAAAAGACAGGATGTACGCCAACTGCGTGAACTCCCGCATGGAGGTCGAGCAGGCAAAAATCGGCACCGCCGTGCCGGCTGTGCGTGACATCTCCGATTTGGAAAACCGCCGCATATATCAGGTCATCCCCTTCGTGAACGAGGAGGAAGAAGAAGAACTGCTGCGGCAGATGCCCCATTGCCGGACAAAGCGCTGGGGAGATGCCGTGGTGGATCTGATGAGCCGAACCGGCGGCAAGGAAAACGGCATCCGTGCCCTGTGTGCGGCAATCGGTATCACCCCGGAGGAAACCATTGCCTTTGGAGATGCCGAAAACGATTTGGAAATGCTGCAGCTGGCCGGTATCGGCGTGGCAATGGGTAATGCTCTGCCGCAGGTGCGCGCCTGTGCCGATATGGTCACAGACACCGTGGAAAATGACGGCATCGCCCATGCACTCCGAAGATTAAAACTGATTGAGTAACCACACAACGAGGA
>OLJA01001391.1_pt1 | contig 12406 bp, 9 predicted proteins | sample 1601401 | NCBI WGS metagenome assembly OLJA01 (sample SAMN01915217, study PRJEB22387) | human gut metagenome | isolation source: stool | host: Homo sapiens | place: USA | reverse complement strand
TACAGCCCTTCAGCCAGAGCCACCACAATTGCCACAAGAAAATTCCACGGCTTATGAAAAAGCAGAAAAGTCACAAAAAATGCCCCCAGCATACTCACTGCCTCCAGTGGATGAATCCTCCACCCGGCAAAATATCCTGCTGCCTCTTCCCGTTTCTTCCGCTTTTTATCTTCATTTACCCAGCTTTCCCATTCTCTGCGTTTCTCTTCACAACTTCTTTTCAGTTGTTCCGCTTCATTTTCTAACTGATGCAGATCCCGCCAGACATAGGATGCCTCCATCTCTGCCCGCTCTTTCTTTTCGCTGATCAGCTGCCTCTTTTCACGTTCTTCTTTTTCCAGCTCTTTCTTCCGCTCTTTTAAAAGGGCAAGCGCCCCTTCGAGGTCAATCTCGCTGTTCCCGGTTGCATAATAATTTGCCGCATAATTCTTCAGCTCCGCCGCCAGTATTTCTCCGGTCTGTACCCGGAGCTGTCCTATCGAAACTGTATTTTCATAATCACTTTCTGTCATACCACCTAACAGAATTTCCAGATCCCCATGCTCAAGTGACAATTCTTCTCCATCATCTTCACAGATCAGAGAGCCGCCTTTCGCATACCGATCGAAATTCCGTTCCAGGCGAAATCTCCGGTCACCACAGGTAAACCGCAGGATTCCCGCATAAAAGTTTGGATTCTCCCAAGGCTCATAGGTACGGAATGTATCTGTTGCGGCGGCACGCCCGCGCTTTCTTTCCATTCCAAAAAGCATTCCCTTCAGAAAGGTATGCAGCGTTGTTTTTCCCGATTCGTTTTCTCCGTAAATAATATTGATCCCATCCGTAAGCAGGATCTGCTTATTCGTGAACTTACCGAAATTCTTCAGGATCAGTTCCGTTATCTTCATAATTTGCTCCCCTTTGCCTCCAGCATGGCCTGTACTCCCTCAGCCAATGCAATTGCCTCCACACTGTCATCCTTTGCTTCTGCAAAACTTTCTATATACCAGCCCAGAAGATTTCCTGCATTTTGTTTTTTCAACTTTTCATAATCATATGCCGGCTTTGTTTCATCCAGAATTTCGACAATATTTCCATAGGAATCCATCCGGTCGGTATCATAGATCATATCCGGATCCCGAAATCCCCGCAGAATGATTTTATAAATGTTCTGTATACCTCTTTCCCGTATGGCAAGGGAAATTTTTTCTTTCATTTCCCGTCCGGTCATCTCTCTTCCTGCTTCTACTTCCATATGCACATATTCTCTGGATGCAAAAGGAATAAATTCCGTCCGGGTTCTTCCATTTTTAATCTCCCCTTTGATATAACCATGCTTCCCGGTGTCATTTTTATCTGTAGGCTCTAGGGATCCTGCGTAATACATCCGGTCCTTTGCAAGCTCTGCCGGAAGATGAATGTGCCCAAGAGCAATATAATCATATCCCAGCTTCAGTAATTCGTTCTTTCGGAACGGGATATGCTTTTCATCGCCGCCATGGGCCAGAAGGATGGAAGATATTCCTCTTTTTTCCGGAAGGATTTTCTCATAAAGCGGTTCTGTGATCTCCCGTTCCTCATAGCTGAGTCCGTATATGCGGACTCCAAGCTCTTTAAATTCCATACAGGCAGGTTTCTGAGACAAAAACATGTGCACCGGTCCCTGCCATTTATAATTCCGGTAATAGGACGTACTTTTCAGGTAATCATGGTTGCCCGCCATCAGCACGACCTGTGTATGTGTCAGTCTGGAAAATAAATAATCCAGTTCCTTCAGCTCTCTTAAAAGAGGCTGTCTGTGAAACAGATCCCCTGCGATCAGAAGAAGATCTGTCTGTTCTTCTTCACAGATATTTAAAAGACGCTCAAAGCTATTCCACAGTTCTTCCGGCCGCTTTGCGGTGTAAGAACTTCCTGCGTCCGGCTCTGCCCCCAGATGAATGTCCGCTGTGTGTATGAATTTCATTACTTTCTACTCCTCCTTTAAGGGGAAGTGTCACGATAAAACGTGTCTTTCCCCCACTGCTCTCGGCAATGATCTGTCCCTTATGCAGCTCTACAATCTCTTTTGCAATGGCAAGCCCCAGTCCCGCTCCTCCGGTACTGCTGGATCTCGCCGCATCCGCGCGATAAAATTTATCAAAGATCCTCTTCAGGCTCTCTTCAGGTATCGTATCTCCTTCATTTTCAAAACAGATTCTTACCTGGTTCTCCTCCTTGGCAGCCTGGATCAGAAGCACACTTTTCTCCCGGCAGTATGCTATGGCATTTCGCAGAATATTATCAAAAACCCTGGCAAGCTTATCCGGATCTCCCTCGATCAGGATCTCTTCCTCTGCTTCCACCTTGCAGGTCAGCATCTTCTCCTGAAGTACCCCATAGAGTTCGTCTGCAATCTGTTCCAGCATCATGGTCAGATCAATATCCACCTTATCCAGTTCAATATCCTGCAGATTCAACTTTATACTTTCAAAAAACTCTTTCAAAAGATCCCCCAGTCGATTCGCCTTCTCCAGAGATATCTGCGTATATTTGGCGCGCTCCTCTGCCGGCATCTCCGGATGAGAATCCAGCATACTCAGGTACGCTACCACAGAAGTAATCGGTGTTTTTAAATCATGTGCCATAAAAAGCAGGACATCATTTTTCCTCTGCTCAAGCTTTTCTGCCTCTTCCTCCTGGCTCCTTAATGTCTCTTTAATCTCATTGAGACGATCCTCGATTGGTTTTAACTCCGTAATCAGTCGGATTGGCTGGTCAGACGCAGAAATAATATTTTCAATCCCATCTTCTACCTGTTCCAGATAACGCGTCATTTTTGAAAGTGCCACATAAAAAAACAACGAAAATAAAAGTAAAAAACCGAGGATCATAAAGAACACTTTATTATTGCCGATCCACTGCCAATACAAAGATGTTGCGGTCTCTTCACTCACATGAAAAGCTTCCAATATTCGCAAAAAGCCATTGGCAAAGCTGTCATTATAAATACCATCGATAAAATACTCCAGAATAAATCTGCCAACCAGCACCGTCAGGGCCGTAATAAAAACCGTCTGAAGCAATATGCTCAGTTTTAATTTTCTGTAATTATTCTTCAATTTTGTATCCCACTCCCCAGACAGTCTTGATAAGATCTGATTTTCCAGTCGGTTTACTCAATTTCTCACGCAGATGCCGGATATGTACCATCACCGTATTGTTGCTGTTCTTCAGATACTCTTCATGCCAGACCTCTTCAAATAATCTTTGTGAGCTGATCACCTTTCCGCGATTCTCACAAAGAATCCACAGAATCTCAAATTCCGTCGGTGTCAGCGGAAGAGACTGCTCATTATAGATGCATTCATGGGATTCTTTATTTAACAAGATTCCTGCAAAATCAATGATATTCTCAGAATCACTTTTCTTACCATCGTTGTACTGCGTGTATCTGCGCATCTGCGCTTTCACTCTCGCTACCAGCTCCAGCGGGTTGAATGGTTTCGGAATATAGTCATCAGCCCCCATCGTAAGCCCGGTGATCTTGTCCCGATACTCCGTCTTCGCGGTCAACATAATCACCGGAAATGTGTATTTCTCACGGATCTTTCTCAGAATCGTGAAACCGTCAATATCCGGCAGCATCACATCCAGGATCGCCAGATCCACATTTGTCTTCTCAATACATTCCAATGCTTCCTGCCCTGTGTAAAATTTCAAAACATGGTATTCATTTTGCAGATATAATTCTACGACATCCGCAATTTCTTTTTCATCATCTACAACTAAAATATTCATATTTCACTTTTCCTTTCCGTATATAGAAAGATTTGCGTGTAAAACAGCAGACCGGAAAACACACCCTTTTGATGCAGTTCCCGGTCCCCTTTTTCTTCATTCTTCTTTTTTACAGTTCGCAGTTATTCACAGTTCTTGGGAACGGAATTACGTCACGAATGTTGGACATTCCTGTAAGATACATGATGCATCTCTCAAATCCAAGTCCGAATCCTGCATGTCTTGTAGATCCGTACTTTCTCAGATCCAGATAGAATCCGTAATCTTCTTCCTTAAGTCCAAGCTCTTTCATTCTTGCAACAAGCTTATCGTAGTCGTCCTCTCTCTGGCTTCCTCCGATGATCTCACCGATTCCAGGAACCAGACAGTCAACTGCTGCTACGGTCTTGTTATCATCATTCATCTTCATGTAAAAAGCTTTGATCTCCTTCGGATAATCGGTAACGAATACCGGACGTTTGTAGATCTCTTCTGTCAGATAACGTTCATGCTCTGTCTGCAGATCTGCTCCCCATGATACTTTGTATTCAAATTTGTCATTGTGTTTTTCAAGGATTTCGATTGCTTCTGTGTAAGTAACTCTTGCGAAATCAGAATTTACAACGTTGTTCAGACGGTCGATCAGTCCTTTGTCTACGAAAGAATTGAAGAAATTCATCTCTTCCGGAGCGTTTTCCATCACGTAGCGGATAACATATTTCAGCATGTTTTCTGCAAGGATCATGTCATCTTCCAGATCTGCAAATGCGATTTCCGGCTCGATCATCCAGAACTCGGCGGCATGACGTGTGGTGTTGGAATTCTCCGCACGGAATGTCGGTCCGAATGTGTAAATGTTGCGGAATGCCTGTGCATAAGTTTCACCGTTCAGCTGTCCGCTTACGGTAAGGTTTGTCTCTTTTCCAAAGAAATCTTTGGAATAATCAACAGTTCCGTCTGCATTTTTCGGCACATTGTTCATATCCAGTGTTGTTACCTGGAACATTTCTCCTGCACCCTCGCAGTCACTTCCTGTGATCAGCGGTGTATGTACATATACGAATCCTCTTTCCTGGAAGAATTTGTGGATTGCGTAAGCAGTCAGTGAGCGTACTCTGAACACTGCCTGGAAAGTATTGGTTCTTGGACGAAGATGTGCAATACTTCTTAAATATTCAAAGCTGTGACGTTTTTTCTGAAGCGGATAATCCGGTGCAGAGGTACCTTCTACAACAACTTCTGTTGCCTGGATCTCAAATGGCTGCTTTGCCTGTGGTGTTGCGACAAGTGTTCCTTTTACAATGATTGCCGCACCAACATTCAGCTTGGAAATCTCGCCAAAGTTCTCCATATTATCATGATATACTACCTGAAGGTTTTCAAAGAAAGATCCATCATTTACAACGATAAATCCAAATGTCTTAGAATCACGGATACTGCGCACCCATCCCCCGATGGTCACTTCTTTATCCAGATATTCCTCTCTGTTTCTGTATAATTCTCTTACTGTTACCAAATCCATCTGTTCTGTTCCTCCGTATTACTCTCTTATATATTTCACATAACCCCAATGAGCCTTGTAAACATTGCCGACAGCTTCTGCTGCCATTTTCTACTTTTGCAATATGTCCAGTATACCATTAAACTACCGCAGTTGCAACGATGTAAAAAGAATCTGATTACATTTGAAAGTACTTTCGCAATGATTTTTTTATTGTACTCTAATCAATATTCCTTAATCGATAGTTCATTTTTCCTTAAGAAATTTTCTTTTTCTTTTATGATATAGACATATTTTGAACACAATTTATCTGTATACTAAGAGTCAGATAGTTGATAAACAACTATCTCCCCCCTCATAAAGTAAGCGCAATCGGGTTACCCCGATTGCCGCACTTTACTCTCATTCCTTTAGAAATTAAATAAAAGCACAAGAAAACCCGCTGGTCGAAAGATCAGCGGGTTTTCTCGTTACTGTTTATGAAACACAAAATATCAGGGAGCTGCAAAACAGCTCCCTAAATCACATACGATTATTCTTCTACATCCTGCATATCATAATACTTGATCAGCGCCTGTGTCCCAAGATCTCCAAGCCCTTCCTGTGCCAACTCTTCATAATTTGACAGTACCAGACTCAGCACCTCAAGACTCAGTCCGCTCATATTTGCCTCAGTCAGCGCAAGCTTCATATCCTTGATGAAATGCTTCATAAAAAATCCCGGTGCATAATCTCCGGCAATGATCTTTGGTCCGAAAGCATCCAACTGTTTGCTTCCTGCTGCCCCGGTAGAGACCGAATCAAAAAGGACATTCAGATCCAGTCCTTTGGCCTGCGCATAGGAAAAGGCCTCACATACACCACTTAAGGCACCGGCGATCATAATCTGATTAGCAAGCTTTGCATGCTGTCCACATCCGGCTTTTCCCTGATAATTGATGTTTGTTCCCATTGCTTTGAAAAGCTCCACACAAGCTTCATAATCTTCTTTCTCGCCGCCGACAAGGATGGATAATGTAGCGTTTTTTGCTCCGGTATCCCCACCTGTTACAGGCGCATCCAGCACATGGAATCCTTTTTCTGTGCCCTCTTTTGAAATCTTTTCTGCAAGCATCGGGCTTGTAGTTGTCATATCGATCAGATAGGTTCCCGGATCTGCATTTTCCAGAATACCGCCTTCATCGAAGTAAACCTCTTCCACATCTCTCGGAAAACCAACGATGGTGATCACTGCATCACATCCGGGTACACATTCTTTGATAGATTCATGGAAAATTGCACCCTCGCTGATCACATCATCGACTTTCGCTTTTGTTCTTGCGTAAATATGCAGTTCATAACCTGTTTTCATAAGGTTGCGCACCATGGATTTTCCCATGATGCCAACACCGATAAATCCAATTTTTTTCATAGTGAACTCCTCTATTTTGGACTTACAATCTTTCCTGCCATCGCGCAGCTTGCCGCTGTTTTCGGAGATGCCAGATAAATCTCGACCTTAGAAGTTCCCATACGTCCAAGGAAGTTACGGTTGTTGGTTGCAACCACACGTTCTCCGTCTGACAGAATTCCTCCGGTACGTCCACAGCAAAGTCCGCAACCCGGATGGGTAATGATCGCACCTGCCTCAGATAAAGTCGTAAGGATTCCCATATCTGCTGCCTGTTTGTAGATCTTACGGCTCGCCGGAGTCACGATCAGTTTTACAAAATCCGCAACTTTTTTGCCCTTTAACACTTCTGCTGCTGCCTGAAGATCCTCCAGACGTCCGTTTGTGCAAGAGCCGATAAATACCTGATCAATCTCGGTTCCTTCTACCTCGGATACATTTCTGATTTTGTCAACCTGTGACGGAAGGGCCATAACCGGTACAAAGTCCTCTGCTTTATAAGTGATCGTTCTCATATAAGTTGCATCCGGATCACCAACCAGACTCTTCTGATAATCATTTAATTCAATATTGCAATACTCGGCAGTTTTCTCATCCGGTGTGAAAAGTGCGCATTTTGCTCCTGCTTCGATTGCCATGTTTGCCATTGTCATACGGCTTGCAACTGTCATATTTTCAATGGTGCTTCCGGCAAATTCAAGTGCTCTGTAAGTAGCACCGTCTGCTCTCAAATCACCGATCAGTCGTAAGATGATATCCTTTGACATGACATTTTCCGGAAGTTCACCATCGATCACAACTTTGATCGTCTCCGGTACCTTGATCCACATCGTTCCGGTTCCAAGGATACTTGCCATCTCGGTATAACCGATACCAGATGAAAATGCTCCAACACAACCATAAGTTGTGGTATGGCTGTCGGTTCCGAATGCGATATCACCCGGTTTAACATAACCTGCTTCTGTCATAAGCTGATGACAGATTCCATCACTTCTGTGTACATGTGTAAGTCCGTATTTATCTGCAAATGCATCTCCGGTACGAAAATGTCTGGTATCATCCTGCTGACTTGCCGGAACCAGATGATCATAGATCAGAACAACCTTGTCCGGATCATGCAGTTTCGTAAATCCCATTTCTTCAAATTTTTCTGCCACAAAGGGGATGAAAATATCATGGATCATCACGCGGTCAACGTTAACCGTCACAATGTCTCCCGGCTTTACGGCTTTTCCTGTATTGTGTCTGATAATTTTTTCAATAATCGTCTCGCCCATTTTCTTCTCCTTTCCGGTTAATCCAGTCCATTCAGCTTGCGCATGGCTTTTACCAGACCACCAGCCTGAATAATGCTCATCAGATTCTCCGGCAGAGAAGCAATCGAATATTCCTTGCCATTATAATCCACATGCTCATTCATCACTACCGTGATCTCGTCGCCCTCTTTCATATCATCATAAAGATCCGGCTGTTCAATCAGAAGGAGTCCGTTGTTGATCGAATTACGGAAAAAGATCCTTGCAAATGATTTGGCGATCACACACTGCACACCCATTGCCTTGATGATCTCCGGTGCCTGTTCTCTTGACGAACCGCAACCAAAGTTCTTTCCTGCTACAATGATATCCCCCTTCTGGATCTGTCCGGCAAGTTCCGGACGAAGAGGAGAAAAGCCATACTGCTTCATATCATCGATTGTCTTGAGTGCAAGGTATTCAGTTGGAATGATGATATCGGTATCAATGTCATCTCCAAGAACCCATACACGTCCTGTAAATTTATCCATCTTATGTCACCTCGTCAAACGTAATTTCGTCTCTTACACATCACTTGCCAGTGCAATTTCTCCGGCAATGGCAGATGCTGTAACGGTTGCAGCCGATCCAAGATATACCTTGGAACTCGGATGTCCTGCACGTCCCTTAAAGTTGCGGGTTCCTGTACTGATCAGGACTTCATTTTCACCGATTACGCCCTGGCAGCTTCCCCAGCATACACTACAGTTCGGGTTCATCACGATCGCACCTGCATCCATGAAGATGTCGATCAGTCCTTCTTCCAGAGCCTGTCTGTAAATAGTCTGACTTGCCGGAACAACAAGGAATCTTACTTTTTCAGATACTTTCTTTCCTTTGATAACCTGTGCGCCTACACGGAGATCTTCGATACGTCCGTTGTTGCAGGATCCAAGGAATGCCTCATCAATCTTGATACCGCGCACGTCTTTTGCCGGCGCAAGATTGTCTACAAAATCCGGTTTTGCAACAACCGGCTCTACCTTGGATAAGTCAAATGTATATTCTCTTACATAATGCGCATCCGGATCGCTGTGATATACAGCCTTTGGCTCGCGTCCATGCTCTTTTAAATATTCCATTGCCACATCATCAACTTCAAAAATACCGGTCTTAGCTCCGGCTTCTACTGCCATATTGCAAAGTGCGATACGGTCACTGATTGTCAGAGTCTTCGCGCCCTCTCCGGTAAATTCCATCACCTGATAGTTACATCCGTTGGCTCCGACTTCACCGATGATGGTGAGGATCAGATCTCTCGCATATACACCTTCCGGCAGCTTTCCAACCAGGTTGAATTTCACAGTCTCCGGTACCATTACCCAGGAAGTTCCTGTTACCATACCGTAAAGGAAGTCTGTACATCCAACACCGGTTCCGAATGCACCAAGTGCACCGTAAGAACAGGTATGGCTGTCTGCACCAAAGATCAGTTCTCCCGGACGAACATAATTTTCCATCATAATCTGGTGGCATACACCTTTCCCTTCCCAGAAATCAATGTGGTTTGCCTTTGCAAAATCACGCATCTTCTTCTGGGATGCGGCTGTCTTTGGACAGTCAGACGGTACGTTATGATCTACGATAAATACCAGCTTGCTTATATCTGCAATATGTGGATTTTTTAATTTATTATTATACATATCAACGGTAAGATGTGTAGTTCCGTCATTACTCATCAGACGATCCAGTTCTACTGTATGGATGTCACCCGGCTTTACGCTTTCCACACCGGCTGCCGCTGCAATGATCTTTTCAGCAATTGTCATTCCCATCGTCTATTCCTCCTCACGGTTCAGAGACGCAATAAGTCCGCCCTGATTCAAAATATTCTGCATATATTCCGGCAGTTTTGTGCAGGAATAAACCTTTCCATTTGCCTCAGCGGTTCCTTCCAACATATGAAGCTCCATCTGATCTCCGGTCTTTACTTCATCCGGAAGGTCTTTACAGACAATAGCAGGAAGTCCGATATTGATAGCATTTCTATAAAAAATTCTTGCAAATGATTTTGCGATAACAGCTTTTACACCTAACGCTTTTAACACACCCGGAGCCTGCTCTCTGGAAGATCCACATCCAAAATTCTCTCCTCCGACCACGAAATCTCCCGGTTTTACCTTCTGTGCAAAATCCGGATCCAGAGATTCAAATGCATGGCTCTTCATCTCCTCAAGATTCGGCAGCAACAGATACTGGGATGCGATGATCTGGTCTGTATCCAGATCGTTATGAAATTTAAAAATAGTCCCTTTTTCCATAAAGCATATTCCTTTCTGTATACACATGATTCCTTTATTTTAAGGCTTTTCCGGCATTTCCGCAAGGGAATATTTTAACAGGCTAACGTTGTACTTTATTCAATTCCTATTTTTCATAGGTTCCCTTGCAAATGATTTTTTCTTTTTGCATAAAGATTTTTCCACCTGCAATATAACTGTCAAGCTTCAGGTCATTGTCCCACAAAAGCAGATCTGCATCGGCTCCTTTTTGTATTGTCCCTTTCTTACCCTGCAATCCCAGTGCCTCCGCTACATGTGATGTCATATATGGAAGTGCATCTTCCAGCTTCATATTAAGCTCATGTACCATATACAGAAGTTCTTCCCGCAGCGCATCTACTGAGGAAACACCGATTTCCACCAGGCTTCCGTCTTCTCTGTATTTTGACCAGCTTCCGTGTCCGTCGGAGCTGATGGTAATATGCTCTGTCGGGATTCCCTTTTCTTTTGCTTCTAAAATGCATCCGCCCGGACAAAAGTCCTCACTGATGCCACAGGTGAGATCGATGTATCCACCCTTTTCAAGCAACTGATAGCCCTCTTCCAGAAGACCTTTTCTGCGGTTCACATGAGTCGGACGGAAAATCTTGATCGGAATCATACTCTTTTCCAAAGCTTCAAACACCGGCGACAATCCAGCATCTGCATCTCCCATATGCAGCACCACGATTCCAGGTTTTCCGCTTAACATACCTGCCGTTCTAGTCTTGCTCGCAAGCTGGATCAGTTCACTTTCCGTCACATTCGGTGCCCGATGATCTGAAATGGCAAGTTTCACGCCAAGTACTTTTTCAACAAACATAATATCCCGATCTACCTCCCCGGTAATAGTCGGACTTGGATATCCATATGCACCGGTAAGCATATACGCACTTACCCCTTCTTCGCATAAAGCCTGTACTTTTGCGTAAAGATTTTCAACACTCCTTGTAAGTCCGTCCGTTCCAAGAAGTCCTACAACCGTTGTAATTCCGCCTTTTACCAGTTCTGACAGCTGAAGTTCCGGTGTACGGGTATGAAAGCTTCCTTCCCCACCGCCTCCGGTAACATGAACATGCTGATCAATAAACCCCGGTGTAAGAATTCTTTCCTCTGCATCAATAACTTCACATGCGATCGGAAAATCCTCGATCTTATCTTCAATACATTCAATTTTTCCCCCACATACTAAAAGATCCTTTTTTCCAACATACTCCGGTGCATAAACTTTTGCATTTTTAATAAGTAACATTTTCTTTTCTCCTCTTTATGACATTCTTTTATTTTCATACATTAATTTGTCTGCCTGATGAATTACCTCCGCAATCGGATGTCCCCATGTGTATCTACTATCTCCCTTCCCTCTTAATTTTATCTTTCTATATTATCCTGCTTCTTCAGCAATTCCAAAAGCTCTTTTTCAGGAAGCGGCTTGGAAAAATAATAGCCCTGAATCATCTCGACTCCCCAGCTGCTGATCTGTTCCATTTCTTCCTGCGTTTCCACCCCTTCGGAAACAATATGATAATTCATTTTATGAAATGTTTCTACAACACTTTCATAGAAAATTGCCCGTTTCTCATCCCTGCAGATATCAAAAAGCAGAGATCTGTCAACCTTGATCACAGAAAACGGAAGCCTCATTACCGTATTCAGATTCGCATATCCGGAACCAAAATCATCCAGACAAAAACCAATGCCAGCGGCCGTAAATTCCTCCGCAACTCTTCTTAGACCCGCATTGCATTCAGTCGCAACCGTTTCTGTGATTTCAAACTGTATCCAGTTATGTGGAATCTTATAAGCATCCATAATCTGGATAAAATGTCTGCTACAGTCATTTCTCATCAGATCCAGAGAAGACAGGTTCACTTTTACATTCAGAAGATGCCTCATCAGGTATCGGTTTTCTCCTAAAAATCTGCAGACACGACTAAACTGTAGATCTGTGATCTGTTCGATCATATGATTTTTTTCTGCAATCTGAATAAATACATCTGGTGCGATCCAGCCAAGCTCCGGATGCTGAAGGCGACTTAGTGCTTCCAGTGTGATAAAGCATTTTTTCCGTGTAGAGTAAACCGGCTGATAGTATATCTCGAACAGATCCTCTGTAATCGCCTTATGCAAATACTGTTCTACCCGTTTATTATAAAGGAAACCATTCATCGTCTGATAATCATCCTGTATCACCTCTGTCAGACCATTTTTCGCAGATAAG
>OLJA01001384.1_pt1 | contig 12462 bp, 10 predicted proteins | sample 1601401 | NCBI WGS metagenome assembly OLJA01 (sample SAMN01915217, study PRJEB22387) | human gut metagenome | isolation source: stool | host: Homo sapiens | place: USA | reverse complement strand
GCCCGACCCGTACGGACTGCTATTACTTCAAAAACGCGGGCAGCTTTTCTTCCAGCTTCTCCATCGCCCGGCCTCTATGGCTGATGGCGTCCTTCTCGTCGGGGGTCAGCTGGGCATAGCTGCGGCCCTCGGCGTTGGGGCGCTTTCCGTCTGGGGTGCCGTATTCATCGGGGATGAACAGCGGATCATAGCCGAAGCCGTAGTCGCCGTTCTGCAGCGCAAAGGCGATTTTGCCGGGGCACTCGCCCTCGACCTCCAGCGCACGGCCGTCCGGCAGCATAAAGCAGACCGCCGAAACAAATTTTGCGCCGCGCTTTTCTGCCGGTACATCGGCCATTTCCCGCAGCAGCTTTTCATTGTTGGCGGCATCGTCGCCGTGGTGCCCGGCATAGCGGGCGCTGTAGACGCCGGGCGCGCCGTGCAGGGCGTCGGCGCAAAGGCCGGAATCATCGGCCACGGTGGGCAGGCCGCTGGCCTTGCAGAACGCCTCGGCCTTGATGCGGGCGTTCTCGGCAAAGGTGGTGCCGGTCTCCTCGGGGTCAAGGGTTATGCCCAGCTCGCGCAGGCTTTTGACCTCGTGGCCCATACGCTCCAGAATACGGCGCAGCTCCTTGAGCTTGCCCGCGTTGTTGCTTGCGGCGCAGACAATCATGCTTCGTCCTCCTCCTGCTGCTTTTCTTTCTCGGGCTTCTGCAGGGCGGATTCCGGCAGCAGGCTTTCCACAAAGGTCTGGGCGTCAAACTCCATCAGATCGTCAATTTTTTCGCCCACACCGATGAACCGGATCGGCAGGCCCAGATTCTCCCAGACAGAGACTGCGCAGCCGCCGCGGGGGGTGCCGTCCAGCTTGGTCAGCACCACGCCGGTGGCGCTGGCGGCGCGGCAGAACTCCTCCGCCTGGCTGATGGCGTTCTGGCCGGTGATGGCGTCCAGCACCAGCAGCACCTCCAGGCTGGCCTCGGGGCTGGCCTTTTTGACACTGCGGGAAATCTTGGACAGCTCGTCCATCAGGCCCTTCTTGTTGTGCAGGCGGCCTGCGGTGTCGGCAATGACCATATCATAGCCGCGGGCCGTGGCGCTCTTGACGGCGTCAAAGATGACCGCCGCCGGGTCTGCACCCATACCGGCCTGCACCAGCGGTACACCGGCGCGGTCGGCCCACAGCTCCAGCTGCTCGCTGGCGGCGGCGCGGAAGGTATCGCCTGCGGCCAGCATGACGCGGCGGCCCTGCTTTTTGTACAGCGCGGCCAGCTTGGCGATGGTTGTCGTCTTGCCCACGCCGTTGACGCCGATGACCAGAATCACGGCGGGCTTGCCGTTCAGATCCATCGGGTAGCGGGGGGTCAGCTCCTGGCAGATGATGCCGCGCAGGGCGTCCAGCGCCTCCTGCCCGGTTTTCAGGTGCTTTTCCTCGACCTCGTCATGCAGCTCGTCCACCAGGCGCACGGCGCAGGCAGGGCCGACATCGGCCAGAATGAGCTGCTCCTCCAGTTGGTCATAGAGGTCATCGTCAATCTGCGCATGGGTCAGCGTGTTGACAATGTTCTGGAAAAAGCCCGTGCGGGTCTTTTCCAGACCGCGCTTGACCTTTTGCTGCTCTTGAAATTCTTCCTCGGTAATATCGCGTTTGAAGAAGTTGAAAAAGCCCATGGTGGCCCTCCTTTTTTCAGCTTGCTCTCTGTTTTCACAGCATATGTAGGGGCGGTATCAGGTAATCAGGTCCGCGCTGACCTTGTCAAGGTCAAGGCGCAGTATCTTGGAAACGCCGTCCTCCTGCATCGTGACACCGTACAGGACGTCCGCCGCCTCCATCGTGCCGCGGCGGTGGGTGATGACGATGAACTGGGTGCGGTCGGTCATGCGGCGCAGATACTGTGCGTAGCGCGCCACGTTGACATCGTCCAGCGCAGCCTCGATCTCGTCCAGGAAGCAGAACGGCGCGGGGTTGACACTGAGGATGGCAAAATAAATCGAGATTGCCACCAGCGCCTGCTCACCGCCCGAAAGCGCCGACAGGTTCTTGATGACCTTGCCCGGGGGCGAGACCTCAATCTCAATGCCGGATTCCAGCACGTTCGACTCGTCCGACAGGTACAGCCGCGCATGGCCGCCGCCGAACAGCTCCTTGAAAATCTGCTGGAAGTGGGTGTTGATCTGCTTGAAGCTCGTTGTGAAGAGCTCCTCCATCTCACTGCAGAGCTCGGCAATCATCCTGGTCAGCTCGCTCTTGGCCTTCTCCACATCGGTGACCTGCGCCTTCAGGAAGTCATAGCGTTCCTTGACCTCCTTGTACTCGTCAATCGCGCCAACGTTGACATTGCCCAACCCGCGGATTTTGCCGCGGACCTCGGCCACGCTGCGGCGCAGCTCGGTCAGGCTCTCAAAGGGCACGCACTGGCTGCGGGCCTCGCTCTCGGTGAGCTGGTACTCCTCCCAGAGCTTGCTGTTCGTATCGTTCAGCTCGGTCTCGGCGGCGGTGCGGCGCTCGGCCAGGCGGGCCATTTCGCCGCTCATACGCTCGCGCTCATCGGTCAGAGCTCGGTTGTCCTGCCCCAGCTTGCTGATGGCGGCTTCCTTCTCCATGCGAGCCGCGTTGGCGGAACGGATGGTCTGCTCGGCGGCGGCGATCTTCTGCTTGTTCTCGCCGCGGGTGCGCTCCATCTCGGCAATCTTCAGCTCGTTGGCCTCAATTTTTGCCTTGGCGGCCTCGATGGCGGCGCGCAGCTCGCGGGTGCGGGCCTCGGCCTCGCCGGTGCGGCTCTGCAGGCCCTCCAGCGCGGCCTCGTGCAGGCCGATGTCCTTCTCGTCTGCCAGACGCTGCAGCTGCTTTTCAGACAGTTCGCCGGTGATTTTTTCACGCTCCGCCGTCAGGGTGCCGGTGCTCTCGCCCAGCTCCGCCAGCTCGGCGGTGTAGCTTGCCATTTCGGCCTCGGCGTCCGCCTGTGCCTTTTCGGCTTCGGCGCGGGCGCTCTCGTTCCGGGCCACGGCGGCCTGCTGGGCGGCGATTTCACTTTCCAGACTGCGGGCCGTCTCCTCATACTGGGCGGCGGCCTTGTTCAGGCGCTCCAGCTCCAGCCCGGCGCGGACGTGCTCGGTGGCGGCGTTCATGCCCTCGCCCTCGGCACCGGCCAGCTGGGCGGAAAGGTTATCCACCTCCGCCTTGCGGGCGGCCAGCTCCTTTTCGGCCTCGGTGCGGCGGGCTTCCAGCTTGGTCAGCTTGCTGCGCAGCTCATCCAGCTCCTGCTTGCGGCTGAATACGCCGACACTGCGGGCCGTGGAACCGCCCGTGAAGGAGCCGCCCGCGTTGATGACCTGACCATCCAGCGTGACAATGCGGTTGCGGTAGCCGAGGTTCCGCGCCACGGCGGAGGCCTCGGTCAGATCCTCGACCACGATGATGCGGCCCAGCAGGTTATCAATGATATGCTGGTATTTCGGGTTGGTCTTTACAAGGTCAGCGGCCACCTCGGCCGTGCCGGTCAGCCGCCCGGTAAAGCGGGAGCCCTGCACGGTGTCCAGCGGCAGGAAGGTGGCGCGGCCTGCGCGCTCGTCCTTCAGAAAGCCGATGGCGGCGCGGGCACAGCCCTGGTCCTCGACCACAATGTTCTGCAAGGCAAAGCCGAGAGCTGTCTCGATGGCGGTCTCGTAGCCTTTTTCAACCGTGATGATGCCCGCCACCGGGCCGATGATGCCCCGCAGACGTCCGCCGCCCGCGGCGCGCATAACTGCCTTGACGCTCTGCTGGTAGCCGTCCATATTGCGCTCCAGATCCTCAAGGATATGGATGCGCTGGGCGGCGGCAGATTTCTCGCGGTCAGCCTTCTGCAGGGCGTCCGCGGCGTCCGCCTGCTGGCGGCGGCGGCTGTCGAGCTTGAGCTTGAGGCCCGCCTTGATGTTATCGTTGCGGGTCACAGCCTCCTCGGCATCCTTGAAGCGGCGTTCGGCGCGGCGGCGTTCCTCCGCAGCAGCGGCGGCGTCGGTTTCCAGCGTTTCGGCTTGCACCTTGGCTTCGGCCAGACGGGCAGCGGCGGCCTCCCCCGCTGACTGCGCCGAGGCGGCGCGCACCTTGGCGGCGGTGGCGGTGTCCTGCAGGCGGGCCATGGCGGCATCAATGACGTCCCGGCGCTCGCCGCTGGCGGCGGCCTTTTCCTCCAAGGCGTGCAGGGCCTCGCGCAGCTCAGCCACGCGGGCGTCCAGTGCGGCCATACCGTCCCGCAGGGCAGCGATGGCAGTGCGGTGCTCGGCGGCCTCGCGGTCGATGCTCTCCTGCCCCTGCCCGGCGCGCTCGAGCTCGGTGTTGGCCTCGTCGATGCGGAACCGGCTGTGCTCGCTCTCGTTTTTCAGAACGGCAATCTCGCTCTCACTGCCGGCGTTTTCCTCGGTGATGGTGCGGATGTCCGCGTTGGCCTGCTCGACCTTCAGCATCAGCTGCTGGGCTTCCTCACGCAGGGCCGCGCTTTTTGCGTCAAAATCATCCAGCTGGCGGCTCAGGCGGTCATAGTCAGCCTGCGCGGCCTCATACTTGCGCTGCTGGTCGCGCAGGGAATCGTTGGCGCGGCGGATGGCGTCCACCCAGAGGGTGATTTCCAGCGTCTTGCGCTTCTCGCTCAATTCCAGAAACTGCTGTGCCTTCTCGCTGTCGCGCTTCAGGGGGCCGACCCGCTTTTCCAACTCGCCCAGAATGTCCCGCAGGCGCTCCAGATTGCCCTCGGCGGCGTCCAGACGGCGCTCGGCCTCGTTCTTGCGGTAGCGGTATTTGGCGATGCCGGAGGCCTCCTCAAAAATTTCGCGGCGCTCGGCAGATTTTGCGCCCACGATTTCGGCAATGCGGCCCTGCCCGACAATGGCATAGCCGTCGCGGCCGATGCCGGTGTCCAGCAGCAGCTCATAGACGTCCTTCAGGCGGACGTTCTGGCCGTTGATGGAGTACTCACTCTCGCCGCTGCGGTAGTACCGGCGGCCGATGGTGACCTCGTCGGCGTCCATATCCAGACCGTGGTCACTGTTGTCGATGGTCAGCGCAACCGAGGCAAAACCCATCGCCCCGCGGGACTGGGTGCCGCCAAAGATGACATCCTCCATCTTGCCGCTGCCGCGCAGCTGCTTGGAGCTGGTCTCGCCCAGCACCCAGCGGATGGAGTCCGATATATTCGACTTGCCCGACCCATTGGGCCCGACAACGCCGGTAATGCCCTCGCCGATGGTGATTTTGGTCTTATCGGGGAAGGATTTGAAGCCTTGGATTTCCAGTTCTTTCAGGCGCATGAAGTGGTGTTACCTTTCGATTCTGTTTGAACGTAGGGGCGTCATTATTGCAGCTTTTCCAGCGCCACCTTGGCGGCGTGCTGCTCGGCAGCCTTCTTGCTGCGGCCGCGGCCTTCGGCCAGCAACTGGCCGTTGCGCCAGACGCAGACCGTGAACTGCTTGTTGTGGTCGGGGCCGGTCTCGCCGGTGACCTCATATTTCAACACGGCGGAGGGGTCCTGCTGGACAACCTCCTGCAGACGGGTCTTGTAGTCCTCCTCGGCGGTCTTGCCCTCGGTGATGAAGGGCAGGATGAAATTGCGGGCGACCTCCATGCCGCCGTCCAGATACAGCGCGGCGATGACGGCCTCAAAGGCATCCGACACAACGCTGGGACGGTTGCGGCCGCCGCCCAGGTCCTCGCCGTGGCCCAGACGCAGATACTCACCCAGTTGGATTTCCTGCGCAAACTGGAACAGCGCGTCCTCGCTGACAAGGCTGGCGCGCATACGGGTCAGCTCACCCTCGGGCCGGCCGGACTGGTGGAACAGGTAATCCGCCACCACAACGCTCAGCACGCTGTCGCCCAGAAATTCCAGGCGCTCGTTGTGGGTGGTGGCCACCTTGCTCTCGTTCGCAAAGCTGGTATGGGTCAGCGCAATGCGCAGCAGCGCGGGATTTTTAAATGTATAGTGCAGGACCTCCTGCAATTCTTCCGGTTTGTGAGCCATATTCTTTCACCTTTCCGGCTGGTCCGTAGGGGCCGGGCATGCCCGGCCCTCAACCTTATCTCGATTGCCCTTTTACGGGCGGTATTTTTTATGCCACGGGCCGGATATGTCCGGCCCCTACAGGGCGGCTTTACTTTTAAGCTTCTGCTTCTTCTTTCTGCTTCGCAACTGCGGCCAAGGCATTCTCCATCGTCCCGCACAAATCGTTGGCAACACAGAGCTTTGCCTGACGGATGGCATTCTTGATGCCCTTGGCGTGGCTGGAGCCGTGCGCCTTGATGACCGGCTTGGCCGCGCCCAGCAGCGGCGCACCGCCGACCTCCTCGGAGTCCATCATCCGCTTCAGCTCACCCAGACCGCCCTTGATGCCCAGATAGCTGAGCTTGGTCAGCAGGTTCTTGAGGAAGATTTTCTTCAGCATACCCAGCAGCGTTTTGGCAACGCCCTCGGTCAGCTTGAGCACCACATTGCCGACAAAGCCGTCGCAGACCACGACATCGACCTCGCCATCCATGATGTAGCGCGGCTCAATATTGCCCGCAAACTGGATGCAGGGGTTGGCCTTCAGCAGTTTGTGTGCCTCGCGGTAGGTGGGCGTGCCCTTCGTCTCCTCAGCACCGTTGTTGACCAGCGCCACCTTCGGCGCGGTGCGGCCCATGACCTTCTCGGCGTAGACGCTGCCCATCGTGCCGAAGGCGTTCAGCATCTCGGGGCGGCACTCGACGTTGGCGCCGCAGTCCAGCAGCAGGAAGTTCTGCTTGGCACCGGGCATCGGGGTGGCCAGCGCCGGGCGCTTGACGCCCTTGACCGTGCGCACGATCAGGCTGGTGCCCACGTGCAGCGCACCGGTGGAGCCGGCACTGACGAAGGCATCGCCCTCGCCGTTTTTCAGCATCGTAAGGCCCTTGACCATGCTGGAATCGGTCTTGTGGCGCACCGCCTTGACCGGGTCATCGTGCATATCAATCGTCTCGGTGCAGTTCAGAACCGTGAACGGCGCAAGGTCGATTTTATTCTCGGCCGCGCAGTCGCGGATGGCCTTCTCCTCGCCCAGCAGCACCAGCTCCATGCCGTCGCCGAACTCAGCGGCAGCCTGAGCCGCACCCTGCAGCACGCACAGCGGGGCGTTGTCGCCGCCCATTGCATCCACTAAAATTTTCATGCTTCAAACTCCTTCACCCATGCGCGCATCGCGTCCTGGGCAGCTTGCGAAAGCGCCATATAGCGCTCGCGCTTGTCACGGATGGTGTTGATTTCCTCGGTGCGGGGCAGGATGCCCATATTCGCGCCCATCGGCTGGAAATCCTTGTTCGGCGTTGTGATATAGTCCAGCAGAGAGCCGCACATCGTGGCCGCCGGGGGCGGCGGCAGTTCGCGGCCCTGCAGCCGCGCCAGGATCTGGTGTGCTGCCAGCAGGCCGCTGGCCGCGCTCTCCATATAGCCCTCAAAGCCGGTGATCTGCCCGGCAAAAAACACGTTGGGGTGCTCCTTCAAAAATTGCTGCTTGGTCAGCACCTTGGGGCTTTCCAAAAAGGTGTTGCGGTGCATGACGCCGTAGCGCACAAACTCCGCGTGCTCCAGACCCGGAATCATACTGAACACCCGCTTCTGCTCGCCCCACTTGAGGTTCGTCTGGAAGCCGACCAGATTGTACAGCGTGCGGGCCGTGTTCTCGGCACGCAGCTGCACCGCGGCCCATGGGCGGTGGCCGGTGCGCGGGTCACGCAGACCGACCGGGCGCAGCGGGCCGAAGCGGATGGTATCCGCGCCGCCGGCGGCCATGACGCCCATGCCCGCGATTCCGCCGAGCATGGACGGTATGACCCCGCCGCCGCCGACGCTTCCCGCCACGGCCGGGACGATGAGCTTTATCATCGCGGGCAGGAGCACGATGACGCTGACTGTGAGCATGAGGGTGATGGCCTGGCTGTCGTCGCCGTCCGTCGCGGTGACCATGATCGCGCTTCCGGTCGCCATGACGAGCGCGGCGACGGGTTTGTACAGAAGGAAAGCGAACAGCCATCCCATGACCTTGCCGAACGCCTGGCGTCCGGTCTCCATCCAGCTCATCGCCGCCCAGACGGGGGCGACGCCCACCATGATGGGCAGCAGGCCGGCGCGCAGGTAGCAGAACACCTTGCTGATGAGGTTGCAGAACCACACCACGATGGTGAGGACCAGGGCGATAGGCCAGTCGAGGTTGAAGAATTCCGTCGCCGCGAGCGTGTTGTGCTGCCACGAGTCGCGCATCATGTTGGACGCGCTTTTGAGCACGCCCGCGGTCCAGGTGTCCACGGTGTCCTGGAACAGGTTGACGAATCCGGCGAGGCATACGCTGGTGAGCATGGCCCACATGAAGGCCTTGCCCAGCGGGACGAGTTCGCGTCCCTCCTGCGTGGTGATGAGTTTGAAGCCGGCGGCGATGACGCCGCAGACGGCCGCGATGATGAGGAACGGGTCGACCTGGAGCCTCACCCAGTCGGATACGAAGAACGAGGCTCCCGATCCGGGAGTCCATGACGCGAGGGCCGGCGTGGATCGTCCGGCCGTGGCCGTGGGCACGCCGTTGACGACGGTTTTCGTCATGTGGGCCTGTTTGAAGAACGTGAGGGCGATGCTCGCGGCGGACGAGCCCATGAACACGCCCAGGAAGATCCATCCGATCTTGCCCAGCAGGTGTCCATCCATGCCGGCCGAGCCGTTGCCGATCTGCCAGACGATGCGCGCCGCGAGGACCATGAGGCTGATCGCGGCCGCGACGATGAGCACGCCCTGGGCGATGTTGAGGTATTTGTTGACGTTCGTGTCCCACGCGTCGTACATGGGCAGCACGGAGTTCTGGAGGGTGGAGACGGTTCCCGATGAGGCGACGAGCGTGTTGCGGCTGGTGCTGAGCCAGTCGATCGTGTCGCCCGACTGCTGTTCGTACATCGTCCACATGGTCTTCTCGAGCCAGCTGAGCTTGCGCTGCTTGTCACACGATCTCGTGGACGAGACGTATGTCCAGGTTCCCGAGCCCTCCGACGCGTCGTCGTCGGAGATCTGCGAGTTGGTCGCGTTGAGCGCGTCGCACTGCGCGGAAGGGTTCGCGACGAAGTAGACCTTCGCGGATCCGGCGGCGGCAATCGCGTTCCCTTGGTTCTTGTTGGCCCAGGCGTACTGCGGGCTGCGGATGAGTTTTCCGGGCTTGTTCTGGGGGATCTTCATCGAATACGTGGTCATCACGTCGGAGATCTCCTCGTCGCCGAATTTGAGGTCGTCCTTCAACGCGTCGAAGTTCGGTCCTCCGCAGGCCGCGAGTGACAGGACGGCCGCCAGCGCGAGAAGCATCGCGGCGAGGCGGCCCTTGCGCCGGCGCGCCATCCGCTCAGCAGCTTTCCGCGATGGACAGTCCGAGCGCGCTCATGAACGCCAGGGCGCCGGCGACGATGAAGATGCCGACGACCCAGTTGATGAGCTTGTCGAACGTGTCGTCCCTGTCCGGGACGCCGTCGCCCTGCTGGCGGAGCACGTGCACGCCGATGCGGATCAGCGCGACGATCGCGACGACGAGGCCGAGGGCCTTGACCCATCCGAGCGCGGTGCTCACCGGGCTGGAGAATCCAGGCGGGAGGCATGCCTTCGGGTTCGCGAGGTCGGCGAGGACCATGCCGTATGCGGCGGCGGATGCGATGTGTTCAAGCATCATTTCTCCTTTGATGTTCGTTGCTGGTGCGCCTTCCACGGTCGCACATCCCCGACGCCGCGGCGGTGCACGGCGTCTACAAGTTCCCTCATGCCTTCCCGCCCGCTTCGAGGTCAGCGAGCATCCTGGCGTACGCGCGCGGATACGTTTCGGGAAAGCCGTCGAGGTCGAGTCCGCGGATGAAGGGCAGCCTCCACAGCGCGGGCGCGGCGGAGCCGACCAGGAGCGCGCCCTTGCGCAGCTCCCGCGGCGTCTTCGGCAACGGCATGGTGACGGCGACGCCCATGAGGATGGTCTGGCCGAACAGTCCCGCGTTCCAGTCGGCGAGCAGCGCGCGGAGCGCTTCGAGGCCGCGTCCCGTGCACATGGCGCACAGCACGACCCGGCTCGGGAGACGCGGGTCGGCGCTGACCGGCAGGCCGCGTCCCGCGTCCGCGTACCGGTCCCTCGCGCTCATGCGGATTGTGGTGCACCCCGCTCCCCCATGCGCCGCCACCAGCCATACGCGGTCGGCGGTCGGACGGGCCGCGAACGGAGGGACCAGTTGGGTCAGCGCCGGCCGGGGATGCGGTGCCCGGGGCAAAGGCGGTTGGTTCTGGACGTTCATTCGTTCCTTCCTTCTCACAGTCCTGGATCGGTGTTCGGCATTCCTTCGTCGTCGGTTTCCGACGGGACGTTCCATGACGGGGCGGATGGCGTTGAGGACGGCTGCCGCTGGGGCGCGGACGGCGTCTGGACGCTCTCCTGCCGCTGGATGCGGCTCTGTCCGGTTCCGGTGGCCTGCCGCTGGACGTTCTGGGGTTGCTGCTGTTCGGCGGCCTCCTCCTCGGCCTTCCGCTTCGCGGCCTCCTCATCGGCCTTGGCCTTGGCTTCCGCGTCGGCCTTCTCCTTCGCCGCCTTCGAATCGTTCACCGACTTGACGGCCTTGGCGATCGCGACGGCATCGCGGGCTTTGATGGCCTTCGACAACGTCTCCCGGGTCCTGGCGTCCTGGACCTTGCCTTCCGAATCCTTGAGCAGCCGTGACGCGTCGTCGACGGTCTTGTCGAGCTTCGACGCCTCGACCGCCTTCACGGCCGTCCGTATCGCCTTCACGGAGGTCTTCGCGGTCTTCGCGCTCCTGTCCGCCTTCACGGCGGCCGTGTCCAGGCCGTCCACGTCGGACGCGTCGCAGGAGACCATGCCGGGCGTCTTCACGGATGCCGCGCGGTTCAGCCTGTCGATGGTCTTCGGATCCTTCACGGTCTTCGGATCCGTCTTCGACGTCCGTTCCGCCTCTTCCATGGCCTTGTCCAGTTCGCGTCGGGCGGACGAGAGCCTGCCCAGGGACGATTCGCATCGGTCGCGGGACTGTTCCGCGGCCTTGGCTTCCCGGACGCGGCCGGCCGCGACGACGCAGCCTCCGGCGATGGCCGAGACGAGCATGGCTCCCACGACCGAACAGCAGACGATGACGGCGGCACGGGGGATGCCGTGGGTCTCGGGAGGGATGTCGGCGACGGCCTCGAGTCCGTCGCGCACGCTTTCCGGACTCGCGGCCACGAAGGATGATGGTTCCGGACGGATCGGCGCGGGCGCGGGAGCTACGGACGGCATGCTGTCCCGGGACGGCGCCCTCGACGGCAACGGAGGCATGTCCGGAATCTCGGGCGTACGGGCATGCGACAGCCCCTTGAGCCTGGGTCTTTGGACCGGAGGCTTGTCCGAAGCGGCGGGACGGTTCTCGGATGAGTCCGGGATCCGGGGTTCCGGCGACGGAACGGGGCGGGCGCCCGCATCATCGGGAGACGGCCTTGGCGCGGCCGGTCCGGGCGCCGGCCTTATGGGAATCGGACCGACGGTCCATTCGTCGATCTCGTCCATCCTGAGAGAGTCCTTTCCCTGTCAGCGCGCTGCGACGCGGTTCATGGCTTCCGCGGCGAGTCCTTCGCCGGCGTCCGTCTGTTCCCTTTGGGCCTGGACGCGTTCGCGTTCGGCCGCGATGCCGTCCGCGCCGGCCGTCCGCGCCGGCTCGATGCCATGGATCAGTGCGACCGACAGGTTCCTCAGCATCTCGTCCTCGGGTTTGACCCGGTACAGCTGGTCGGCGAAATGCTTGCATCTGGCCGCAGGATCCCCTTCCATATAGCTGACGGTAGCCGCGATGCGGTACGCGCCGGCGCGGTCGGACATCGGATGAATCTGCAGCGCGAAATCGGAGAACAGGCGCGGTATGTCCTGCTTGAACGCGCAGGCTATGGCGTGCGAGACGTCGTAATCGGACGGCATCATGATGGCGCGATACGTGTCGAACAGTCCGTACGACGCCTCCTCATCCAACATGGCGACCGCTTCGAACTCCTCTCCGGACATGTCGGGGCGAAGGACCTTCGCGATGGTCGCGTCCATGAGTCCGTTCGGCTCGACCATGGTGCGCAGCGCGTCGGTGATGCGGTCATCGGAGATCTTCGATTCCCCTGGAAGGTACTTGCGTTCCTTCAAGGTCTCGATCAAATCGAACATGGTTTGAATTTGCTGCCGGGTAGTTTGCGCCATTCCGTGGGCCTTTCGTTCGGTTTTTCGTTTTCTCGACGCTCCCATACTGTCCCGGGGTGCGGCGCCCTGCGGTGCACCATGTCTACAAGTTTTCCGCATACCCCGAAACGTCCGGAGACAGGAAAGGAACGTCCCACGGTGTTCGTGGAACGGCCCTGAAAGGAGAAACGGAGTCGACCAGCGGAGAGGCCGTCAGATCGTCAGATGTTGGGCTCGCCGTGGACTCCGCCGCCACCGGAACCGATGCCGGCGTAGGCCGGCATGGCC
>OLJA01001382.1_pt1 | contig 12470 bp, 14 predicted proteins | sample 1601401 | NCBI WGS metagenome assembly OLJA01 (sample SAMN01915217, study PRJEB22387) | human gut metagenome | isolation source: stool | host: Homo sapiens | place: USA | reverse complement strand
CTTTTCCAGACCATTATTTATTTTTTATCATATACCTGAAGGTTATAGTGCTGAACCCACAATATGAGGGGAATTCGAGAGGGGTGTGTATGGGGAACGGTATTGGTTGATGATTTTTGTGTTCGTTAACGGAAGATGAAAGGAACTTATAAGCACCGATTGTTGAGATGTTTTAAAAAATAAGAAAGCTCTTTTAGTTTCTGTAGTATCTACAATATCCCAAACTTTTTATCTTCTAGCTTTCGATTTCTTAATCTATAACCAATATCGTACAACATGCATCCCTCTGCTTGAAACACCCTTCATTTGTAAACCGCTCAGTCTTCAGCGTATAAAATAGAAACAACCTCCCGGCGTAAACCGTTACAAATCAAATTTCCTATCCAAAGATTTCCACAAATTTCTTAATTCTATCTACAGATACGCTGCGATATCGATCTCCATCTTCATCGGATACCTGGAATGATACTCTTTCTCCCATTCCAGTTGCATCTACACCCCAGCCTCTGCATGTGCTGTGTAACTGTTTGATTCCTGTTTGTTTCATGATCTTTTCTGCGTTGTTTTCGTTAACTCCGCTTCCTGCAATGATCTCGATCTGGTTTCCGTATTTTTTCTGGAGGTCTGCTAACAGATGTATTCCTTCTTCTGCCGTTGCTTCCTGTCCGCTTGTTAGTAATCGGTCGAATCCTAGATCGATCAGGGTTTCGATTGCTTCATATGGGTTTCTTGTGCAGTCAAATGCTCTGTGGAATGTTGCTTTGCATCCTTCATTTTTTACATTTTCTAAGAATTCCTGACAACGTTGTTTGTCAATGGTACGGTCTTCATTTAAGAATCCGAAGGATACTCCGTCTGTTCCATATGCTAATAACAGTTTCAGGTTCTCAAGCATCTGTTCATACTGGTAATTTGTATAGCAGAATCCTCCTGCTCTGGCTCTTACCATGGATACGATCTCGATATCACTGTACTGTTTGATCATGATCAAACTTCCTAAAGATGGTGTTAATCCACCTAAACTTAATGCACTGTTTAATTCAACTCTTTTGGCTCCGCATTCGCTTGCCATCATGGCATCTTCGAAGCTTCCACAACATACTTCTATCATTTTTGTTTCCTTCCTTTACTCACAAATATTTTATCATTATAGCATAGCTTGTTAACAAATTTATTTAGAATATCTTATGATTCCGGCATGTATTTTTTGCCTGTTTCTGTCTGGGCGAGTCCTGCCTGACTGGTTTCTTTTAGGGAACATGGCAGTAAGTCTCCGACTTCTGCCATCGCATCGATCACTTCATCTAATGGAACTTTGCTTTCAATGCCTGCCATTGCCATATCTGAGGCTGTGATCGCGTTGACTGATCCGATGACATTTCTCTTGATACATGGGACTTCTACCAGACCTCCTAGTGGATCACATACCAATCCCAAGAGTGATTTCAGGGCAAATGCTCCTGCATCAAAGATCTGTTTTGTGCTGCCGCCACGGATGTATGTGATGGCTGCTGCTGCCATACAGGATGCTGAGCCGATCTCTGCCTGACATCCTCCTTGGGCTCCGGCAATACAGGCGCGTTCTGCGATCACTTGTCCAACTCCGGCTGCTATGTACATTCCTTCTAACATCTTTGCCTCTGGTACTTTATGAAATTCTTCATATGTGATCAGCACCGCTGGCAGTACTCCACATGCTCCGGCTGTCGGTGCCGCTACGATACGTTTCATACAGGCATTGGATTCTCCCATTTTTAAGGCATTTGCCATGACAGTTCCGACAAATTCCCCTGTCAGATTCTGCATTTTTTTGACTTCTTCCATCATCTTTTCACCGTCACCGCCGGAAAGTCCGCTTTGTGATTTTAAATCTTTGTCATAGCTTTCATTGGCTTCTTTCATTGCCAGATACATGCTGCTCATTTTCCCGATGGATTCTAAACGGTCTACCTGACGTTCTGTCATATCATCATATAAAATTGCTTCCCATAACTGGCAATCTTGTTCTTTTGCCCTTGTTTCGATTTCTTCTACTGATGTAAATCCCATACTCTAGTCCTCCTTCATCTTTGCAAGATATGTAACTTTCTGAATTCCTTCCAGACGTTCCAAAAAGTTCAGACCTTCTTCTGGTATTTCTTTGTCACATTCAATGACCATAACCGCACTTCCGCCTCTGTGATCGCGGTATAACTGCATTGTTGCGATATTGACGGATTTGTGGGCAAGCATGGATGTTACTTCTGCTACGTGTCCCGGCTGATCATCGTTGTGTACGACTAAGGTTGTATATTCCCCGCTAAAGTTTGCTTCCAGTCCATCAATCGTGCAGATCTTGATTCGCCCGCCGCCTAAGGAACAGGCTACGATCTCAAGATTTCTTCCTGATTCACCAACAAGCAGCAATTTCACGCTGTTTGGATGTGCATTTTTTAACTGGATCTTTCCGATCTCAAATTTCATTCCAGATTCTTTTGCAATGTCAAAGCTGTCTGGAATCCGGATGTCATCAGCTGCCATTCCTAGTAATCCTGCAACTAATGCCTTATCTGTACCATGTCCTTTTCCTGTTGCAAGAAATGAGCCATGTAATAGTATTTTTGCTTCTTTTACCGATTCTCCGAGCAGATGTCTTGATACCTGTCCGATCCTTACAGCACCTGCTGTGTGAGAGCTCGACGGTCCGACCATCACTGGTCCTACGATGTCAAATAAATTCATATATCTTCTCCTGTCTGTGTATGCCTTTCGTCTTTGAAATGCTGTTTTGCCGTGTATCATTTTGCTTCTTGTATATAATTTACTCGTAATACACCAAAAAGGCAAGTATAGAATTTCCTATACTTGCCCTGCTTTGGAACATTTCATATTGGTTAAAATATTTTTAGAAATTAAATCCTTTGATTGTTGCAAAGTAATCATCTGGTGTTTCTGCACGACGGATCATTTCTGTTGTTCCATCTTCTTTTAATAAGATTTCTGCAGATTTTAATTTACCATTGTAATTATATCCCATTGCAAATCCATGTGCTCCTGTATCGTGGATCACTAACAGATCTCCCATGTCGATCTTTGGTAATTTACGGTCGATTGCGAATTTATCGTTATTCTCACAAAGAGATCCTGTAATATCATATACATGATCTGCTGGTTCATTTTCTTTTCCCATAACTGTGATGTGATGATATGCTCCATACATTGCAGGTCTCATTAAGTTTACTGCACATGCATCAACACCGATATATTCTTTATGTGTATGTTTTTCATGGATTGCTTTTGTTACTAAATGTCCGTTTGGTGCAAGCATGTAACGTCCAAGTTCTGTAAAGATCTTTACATCTCCCATTCCGGCTGGTACTAATACTTCGTCGTATACTTTGTGTACCCCTTCACCGATGACTGCGATATCATTTCCTGTCTGATCTGGAAGGTAAGGGATTCCAACTCCTCCAGATAAGTTGATAAATCCGATATGAACTCCAACTTCTTCTTTTAATTTGACTGCTAATTCAAATAACTGTTTTGCAAGTGTTGGGTAGTATTCATTTGTTACTGTGTTACTTGCAAGGAAAGAATGAATTCCGAATTCTTTCACACCAAGTTCTTTTAACTGTTTGAATGCTTCAAAGATCTGCTCTGTTGTCATTCCGTATTTTGCATCCCCTGGGTTGTCCATGATGTCTGTTCCTAATGCGAAAACTCCACCTGGATTGTAACGGCAGGAAATCTTTTCTGGGATTCCAGCACATTCTTTTAAGAATTCGATATGTGTAATATCATCTAAGTTGATTGTTGCACCTAACTGTTTTGCAAGAATAAATTCTTCTGCTGGTGTATCGTTAGAAGAGAACATGATCTCGCTTCCATCGAATCCACAACGGTCTGACATCATAAGTTCTGTTAAAGATGAGCAGTCAGTTCCGCATCCTTCTTCTCTTAAGATCTTTAAGATTGTTGGGTTTGGTGTTGCTTTTACTGCAAAATATTCTTTAAATCCTTTATTCCATGAAAATGCTTTGTATAATCCTCTTGCTGTTTCACGGATTCCTTTTTCATCATATAAATGAAATGGAGTTGGATATTTTTTTACGATTTCATCTAACTGTTCTTTTGTTACAAATGGTACTTTTGCCATGGTGATTAGTTCCTTTCTTTTATACTTTTTGGTATATTTATTGCATCTTTAATAATTGTATTTCATTGGCCAGTGCATCTTTAAATACTTCCACCAGATTGTTGTTGCTGGAATACAGGCTAGTTGCCTCGTAGCGGTTTGATATCGCTCCTGTCAGGACATCCTTGGAGTCTGTGATCAGTCTGATCTGTTCCTTTCGGCATGCAGTCAGATAAACCGTGGCTCCTTCAAGTTCAAATGGTTCATTGGTTATGATCACGACTTTCTTCCCGTCGCTTACCATCTTCTCTAAGTATTCCCGGAACATCTCCAGTCGTTCATTATACACAGAAATATAGGCTCTCTCTTCTGCACGAAGCAGCATATCGATGATCTTATCGCAAATGTGTTCTTCACCTTTGATCGTTAAATATCCGCCTTCATTCTTCCGCTTACTTGGAAGTTCTTCGATCAGCTCTGTCTTCTTCTGTTCCAGATGCCGGATCTTATTGCTGCAGAATTCTTCGATCGCCACCGGTGTATAACGAATGGTATCTTCTTCTTGTATATAGGCTGCGCCCTTGTCTACCAGACCTGCCAGTGCATTGTATGCGTTGGATCTTGAAATCCCGCTTTGCTTGGCTGCCTCGTATCCGTTAAGGCTTCCTTCCAGTGTCAGTAAAATGTAAAGACTGGCTTCGTGTCTTGTGAGTCCAAATTCCATCAGACGCTCTACATTATCCATCACTTTCACCTCGTGTTCCTATCTAGGACTACTATAGTTGAATTAAAAAAGAATGTCAAGGTTTCCTTGACATTCTGAGAATTTTTCTTACCACTCTTCTTCTTTTCCTACATACTCTTTTCCACCGACTGTCATGATATCAAAATCAACATAGGCAGCTTTGTCTTTGCTGTCTCCGCTAATGTTATATTTCTCTTTTACATTTTTTGCATCTTTTCGGATCTGCTGCAGCTTTGCATATTTCATTGCTTCTTTTGCAGAGATTCTTTTCTCTTCATTTGTTTTAGAATCTGTAAGTGTAAAATCATAATTGTTAAAATCTGTATAATATTTGGTAATCTTTATCCTGTCTTTGACCTTCCAGAATACGATCTGCATCATATCATTGTCTGGATCAATAAACACCATTTTACAACCGCTTTTTGACGAAATCGTGTAAACAGGTTCTACCTGCCCTTTCCACCATGGAATGATTTTTGCAATCTTTTTATCCTGTTTATTCATCGTATCTTTCAGCCAGAAAGCTGTCTTATAGTCCTTCTTTGAAACTTCGTAAAATCCAAAGTTCATCGCACCATCTCCACCACCGTCTGACGTTTCATATTTTTCTCCCTGATATGTAAACGTTGTAAGGTCTGAAAATGTATCCATCTGCTTTCTATCCCACTGATAATATCCAATTTCTTCTTTGCTTTTTGGTCCCTGTGTGATCTCATTCATATGATTCCACCCAATTAAAAGTGCTGCTACTATTGTACATATCGTCAAAAGACATCCTATCAGCGTTGCTGCTTTTTTATTTTGTTTCATTTGTATTTTCTCCTTATGATTTATCATATTTTATTCTTTATTGTAAAGCCGTACAAAGAACAAACAATATAAGCATCCAGACACTGCTTTTGTACATTTTCATGCGATATTCTTCTTTTTCGATCAGTACATATGTCATGATCATTCTCAAAATAACATTTATAATCTGCAATATTCCAAAGATAATATTAACCTTATCAAAGGATAAAGATCCATGATCCATTTGCACAATGATTGCATAAAAAAATGATATCACGCACATAACAACACACTGCACATAAAAATAAAATTTGCTTTCCAGATCAACCTTAAAAAATACATTTGTCTCATCTTGCGAAAAGAAAAGTAAAAATACAAGTATCATTTGTCTCATTAGACCACCTGCCGGATTTATGATGATCCAGATAGCAAACAGGATAAGTATAATACTTGTAAACCATTGTTTTTTAACCGCTTCTATGCTGCTTTTTTTCATAAACTTGTCTTCCCCTCTTCATCTGTTTTAATATCTTTATCTAAAAGATATTTTTAGTATATCTGATACATAATTAAATGTCTATATTTTTGTATTGACATTTACTTTTATAATTGTTAATATATTACATGTAAATATTTTACAGAACTAAAGAGTTTCTTCTTTTATCTGTTGTCCCAATCAAATATTTATCAAGTCGTAACTTTATTTATCAATTTATTTAATTTCTTATCTAATAGTGCTTGCCACTATCTACTTTTTTTTATACAATGAAAGGAGAAACTATTATGAAAAAGAACAAAAGATCGCTACAGGATTTAACTTTACTTGACCGCTTTTTATTTGCTGAAGTTATGGAGGATCCTAAGACATTTGAGAATATATTATCTATTATTCTTGGAGAAGATATCTCCATCAAAGGCCGTCCACAATCTGAACACGAAAATCGAACTTCGCCTCTAAAACGGCAAGTGCGACTTGACGTATGGGCAGAGGATGAAACCGATGCTGTTTATAATATAGAAGCTCAAAAAGAAAATACGAAAAATCTTCCTCATAGAAGTCGTTTTTATCAGGCTTTGATTGATTCCAAATTATTAGATCCTGGGGAAGTTGATTTTTCAAATATGAAAGATTGTTATTCAATTATTATTGCACCTTTCGATTTATTTGGCAGAGGATTATATCAGTATACATTTCAGATGACTTGTACTGAAACTGGTCAGCCGTTAGAAGATGGTGCTACACGTATTTTTTTAAATACGCATGGTAAAAATTCAGAAGATATTAGTCCTGAATTAAAAGAACTTCTTTACTATATGGAGCATACTACAGAAGAAATATCTTGTTCTACGTCTCGTCTTCAGCAAATTAAAAATCATGTAAATATTGTAAAATCTAGCGAAGAGATTGGAGTGAAATATATGCAGGAATGGGAAGAAAAGATTCTGGACAAGCGGAAAGCACGTGCGGAAGGACTGGCAGAGGGACGTGCAGAAGGGCAAACTATAATACTAATCCAGCAGATGAAAAAGAAAATCCAGAAATCAAAAACTTTAATTCAAATTGCTAACGAACTGGAAGAAGAACCTGATAACATTCAATCACTTTACGAATGTATTTCCCAAAATATTAATCTAACAACAGAAGAACTCTATAAACTATATACAAATTCTAATAAAACTAACAACTAACAAAGAACTCCACAGCATACGCTGTGGAGTTCTTACCTTATCAATATTTAATTTCTTACCAAAATGGTACCAATCTTATTCGTCAGCTTTTCCTTCAGATCCGAATAATTTGATCTTTGTGATTACCATATCTTTGATAGCTTCAGCACCTGGAGCTAATAATTTACGAGGGTCGAAACCTTTTCCTTCAAGGTCTTTTCCTGCTTCGATATATTTACGTGTAGCTTCAGCAAATGCAAGCTGGCATTCTGTATTAACGTTGATCTTAGCTACTCCAAGAGAGATTGCTTTTTTGATCATGTCATCAGGGATTCCTGTACCACCATGTAATACTAATGGCATATCTCCTGTTAACTGCTGAATTGCATCTAATGTTTCGAAGCTTAATCCTTCCCAGTTTTCTGGGTATTTTCCATGGATGTTTCCGATTCCTGCTGCAAGCATTGTTACTCCAAGATCTGCAACTGCTTTACATTCTTCTGGATCTGCACATTCACCTCTACCGATAACTCCGTCTTCTTCTCCACCGATAGATCCAACTTCAGCTTCGATAGACATTCCTTTTCCTGTTGCAACTTTTACAAGTTCTTTTGTTTTTTCAACGTTTTCTTCGATTGGATAATGAGATCCATCAAACATGATAGAAGAGAATCCAGCTTCGATACATTTGTAGCATCCTTCGTAAGAACCGTGGTCTAAGTGAAGTGCTACTGGTACAGAGATGTTTAATTCTTCTAACATTCCGTTAACCATTCCTACAACAGTTTTGTATCCTGTCATATATTTTCCTGCACCTTCAGATACACCAAGGATAACTGGAGATCTTGTCTCTTCTGCTGCTAATAAGATAGCTTTTGTCCACTCTAAGTCGTTGATGTTGAACTGTCCAACTGCGTAATGTCCGGCTTTTGCCTTGTTTAACATTTCTTTTGCTGATACTAACATAGTTTGTCCTCCATATAATTCGTTAACTTTTTCACATCTAGTTCATTATACTCTATTTAAACGTCGGTTGCAAGCTTTCACTTGTTACTAATATCGTCTGTTTTCCCGTAAAAATTTGTTTATTATTTTACTTGCAAATAATCATTATCTTGTTCCACCTGCAACAACAGATCTAAATGTTCCTGACAGGAGTCTTTCAAAACCCTTGTTACATTTTTACTGTCACTATTGATGTACCAGTCCTCAGCTTCTTTTCTTGATAAACCGCCTTTTTGTTTTCTTGAAATCAGACGTTCTTTTAGCATCTGTTCTTCTGCAAGGATCAGAATCTTATAGTCCGCATACTGCTGCATTGATTTCCATGGGTCTTGTTTTAATAATAACCAGTTTCCTTCTATTAGAATAATATCTTTTGTGACTTCAATCTGATCTTCTACCACATCATGAAGATTTCTGTCATAAATCGGCCATAAAATATTTTCTGTTTTTATACACTCTAATTTCTGCCTTAATTTTCTGGCGTCATATGTCTCTGGACATCCTTTGACCTGTTTCATTGGCACTTTTTCTCCAAGTACAATCGCATCATGTGAATTGATGTAGTCAGAATGATAATGAAATCCATCAAATCCTAATGCCTGAATCTCTGTCAGTTCTTTTTCTTCTTTTGATATATATTGTAAAAACTGGCTTAATGTCGTCTTACCAACGGCTGGTGGTGCTGCCATAAATGCAATGATTCTTTCACCTTTTTGTTTCTGTAATTTTTGCAATTGTTTTAATAATGGAAGAAATACGCTTCTGATTGTTTCTTCATTATAAACTGCTTTCATTTCAAAACCATTGATCTTCATCAAATATTCTTTCCATTTTTTCATATAAGATCTCCCAGATAATCATAACCAAACTGATATACCATAACATTCCTCAATACTGCAAATCCGAAAAATAATATAATTCCACCAATCAGCATCCACAATTGAGGTTTCATGATTTTAATCTGTGTACCTGTTAATTCCTTTATTATATATCCAAAAAAACACCATAAAAGCATAACTCCTGCATAAATCACTGTCGGATTACACAAAAATGCTCTTTTGATGTCTAAATGTAACAATGCCATCACACTTCTTGTTCCACCACATGCAGGGCAGTAAAAATGTGTCACTTCTTTAAAGAAACATGGCATACTTCTAATGATCTTAAATAGTATCATCCATTTGTTCTGTATACTTATCATAATTTGTATCAAACTCTTTCATTTCATTTTGAAAATCTGCACTTAAAAATACATTGATTACAAAAACTGTGATCAAAATGATCGATCCTATAATTGCAATAATTCCACAGATCAGTCCTGCTTTTGCTTTCGTTCCTCTTGTCTCATTTACTTTTGGAGTTACGATAAAACAGATAATTGCAGCGATTCCAAGAATGATCGCTAATGGTGTACAGCAACAGCTGACCATACATACGACTGCAATGATTCCAAGGATCATCGTTGCAATTGCGATCCCGCTTGTCTGTTCTTGTTGTGGCTGTTCTGTATGATCATCTTCATAGCGGTATTGTCTGTATGGATTATCATTTTGTGCATTATATTTTTGTGTTGAATCTTCCTCTTTGATCTCATATCCTGTATACGGATCATATCGTTTATCTTCCATACTTTTCCCCTTTATTTTCTGATATATCGGATCATTCCCGGTCCTAACTTATCTGTTGGTCTGGAAATAAATCCGTGTTTGTGATAAAACGGCTCTCGTCCAACTGCACACATCAGATCAAGCATGATCTCTGTTCCATCTTCACAAAGATTCTCTACATACTCGATCAGGTCTTCAATAATCGCACTTCCGATTCCATACTTCTGATAATCTGGATGGATCATCAGATCCTGAATATAGCAGATCACTGCCCCGTCACCGACAAGACGTCCCATTCCTACGATCTTTGCATCAATGTATGCACAGACAATATACAAACTGTTATCTAACGCTTTCTTCGCCTGTGTTCTTGATAATGGTTTGAAGTTGACTGCTTTTCTTAGTTCTAAGTAAGTATCAACTCCTACATTATTTGATACTAATGTTACTAACTTCATTTTTCTCTTCTTTCTATAATATATGTCTAAAACATTTCTCTGATTGGCTATCATCTTATCACGAATTTTATCACATTACAAGAAATGAATCTTTCTTATTATATTTTATAATTTTATACACAATAAAACAGGTGATTTTTATTTTTTTCCACAAAAACCACCTGTTTCTTCTATATAATAGTAGATATTTTAAGAACTAATCCTGCAATGCATCTACATCACGTTCTCCAGTACGGATCTTTACAACATTTCTTACCTCATAGCTGAAGATCTTTCCATCACCGACCTCTCCTGTAAATGCAGCTTTCTGAATGGCTTCAATCGTTTTTTTCTCCCATTCTTCAGAAGATACAACAATCTCAAATTTAATCTTTGGACGCATCATCATATCGACCTTGGTTCCACGAACAACTTCCGTAAATCCCTTCTGTGCTCCGCATCCCATGACCTGTGATACTGTGATTCCGTTGACTCCGATTTTATTTAAAGCTTCTTTGACGTCTTCGAATTTTTCTTCCCTGACGATCGCATTAATTTTGATCAGCATATATTTTCACCTCTTTTAATCTAAACCGTTAAAGCTTGGATAAGCATTTTCTCCATGTTCTGATACATCAAGTCCGACTCTTTCTGCTCTCTCTTCAACTCTTAATGGAGTAAAGATACGAACGATCGCGATACAGATCAGACTTCCCACAACTGCAACTGCAATAGATACCAGAATTCCTATGATCTGTGCCACAAATAATCTTGTCTCTCCAAAAACTAATCCGTTCCATTTAGCAACTCCGTTGATGGATGTCATTCCGAATAACCCTGTTGCGATACCTCCCCAGATACCTCCGATTCCGTGGCATCCAAATGCATCTAATGCATCATCAATCTTTAATTTTCCTTTAATCAGTTTGACTCCGAAATAGCAGATTGGACTTACTAATAATCCACAAATGACTGCCGCCCACATTGGGACAAATCCGGCTCCTGGTGTGATCGCTACTAGTCCGATAACTAATCCCGTAGAAGCTCCGACTAATGTTGTTTTTCCTTCTGAAAATACTTCAATTAACATCCATGATACAAGGCCTGCGGCTGCGGAAACTGAAGTTGTCATAAATGCGTGTGCTGCAAGTCCATTTGCTGCAAGAGCACTTCCTGCATTGAATCCATACCATCCAAACCATAACAGTGCGGCTCCTAAAAACACAAATGGTGTATTATGTACGTGATAAACTCCCTGGTCATATCCACGACGTTTTCCAAGTGTTAAGGCTAATACCAGTCCACTCACACCTGATGTGATATGAACGACATTTCCTCCTGCGAAATCGACTGATCCGATCTCTGCCAAGAATCCGCCTTCACCCCATACCATATGTGCCATTGGATAATAAACGATCAGTGACCATAAGATAATGAAAAGAACTAATGCTTTAAATTTCATTCTTCCTGCAACAGATCCTGTGATCAGTGCTGGTGTGATCATTGCAAACATCATCTGAAATGCTGCAAATGCAAGGTTTGGAATCGTGTCTGCGTAAGGTCCCGGTTTCATTCCAACTCCGTTAAAGCCAAACCATTTTGCTCCACCGATGATTCCTGCATGGTTTCCTCCGAAAGATAATGCATACCCTACAAGTACCCACATGATCACGGAAACTCCCATAATAAATACACATTGCATCATCGTGTTTCCAACGTTTTTCCTTCGTACCATTCCTCCATAGAAAAATGCAAGGCCTGGTGTCATAATAAATACAAATGCTGCACATAGCAGAATAAATGCTGTATCTCCTGCGTTCATAGTATATTCCTCCATTCTCATTTTCAACTATGCTTCTATGCTCGTCAGAGTAGCTGGTTCTGACCTTATTGAAAATCTCTCGAGAGAATGTTTTTATTAACTAACCGTTAATAAAAAAAGGAGTCAAAGCACACGAATCTTTGTGCTTTGACTCCTTCGTCACGTTTATAGTAACAAAAGGTGTTTTAAAATGCAAGATATATTTGTGTATTTTTATCAAGACAATTCTGATTTGAAGGGTAGTCGTTAATGTTGTATGAGATAGAAAGAAGCTAAGAACAAA
>OLJA01001358.1_pt1 | contig 12614 bp, 7 predicted proteins | sample 1601401 | NCBI WGS metagenome assembly OLJA01 (sample SAMN01915217, study PRJEB22387) | human gut metagenome | isolation source: stool | host: Homo sapiens | place: USA | reverse complement strand
CTTCCGGTGATCATCCATTCCAGAGATGCAGCACAGGATACGATCGAAATTTTAAAGCAGTTTCCGGCAAATGGTGTGATCCATTGTTATTCTTATACGAAGGAATCCGCAAAGGAATTTTTGAAAATGGGATACTATTTCGGTATCGGAGGGGTGCTTACCTTTAAGAATGCCAAAAAGCTGAAAGAAGCGGTAATGGAAATTCCGATGGATAGGATCTTATTGGAAACAGACAGTCCATATCTTGCACCGGAACCAAACCGCGGAAAAAGAAATTCTTCCCTGAATATTCCTTATGTGGTAAAGGAGCTGGCACAGCTGAAAGGAATAACCGAAGAAGAAGTGATAAATATTACAACAGAAAATACAAAGAGATTATTTCATCTGGTATAATGAAAGCATGAAATAAAATATTTCATGTGGCATTATCTTATAAAATGAAAATTGAAAAAGGAAAAAGAAAATGGCTAACTTAGGAAATCCATCGGGAACGATAGAAATATTACAAAAATATAATTTTAATTTTCAGAAAAAATTCGGGCAGAATTTTCTGATTGATCCGAGAGTGCTCGATAAGATCATAGATGCGGCAGAGATTACAGAAGACGATATGGTGCTGGAAATCGGACCGGGCATCGGTACGATGACACAGTATCTGGCAGAGCATGCAAGAGAAGTAGTTGCGGTGGAGATTGATAAAAATCTGATTCCTATTCTGGAAGATACGTTGTCTGCCTATGAGAATGTCACGGTGATCAATGAAGATATCTTAAAAGTGGATATCAGAAAGCTGGCAGATGAAAGAAATCATGGAAATCCGATCAAAGTGGTGGCAAATCTGCCTTATTATATTACGACACCTATTATTATGGGGCTGTTTGAAAATCATGTACCGCTGAAAAGCATTACGATCATGGTACAGAAAGAGGTGGCAGACAGAATGCAGACAGGCCCTGGTTCAAAAGACTATGGTGCATTATCGCTTGCTGTGCAATATTATGCAAAGCCGGAAATCGTTGCAAATGTTCCGCCAAACTGCTTTATCCCAAGACCGAATGTGGGAAGCGCGGTGATCAGACTGACGAGATATGAAGAAGCACCTGTTTTTGCAGAGGATGAACATCATATGTTTTCTCTGATCCGGGCAAGCTTTAACCAGAGAAGGAAAACACTCGTAAACGGCCTGACAAACGGTGGTGTGGCACAGAAGGAGCAGGTTCTTTGGGCACTTTCCAAGATGAACCTGCCTGCTACGATCAGGGGAGAAGCATTGACACTTTCCCAGTTTGCGACACTTTCCAATTTGTTGCTTTCCATGGCAAAAGAACAACAGAAAATTCACAGTTAAAACATGGTTATTATTTTGACACAGGTATATGACTATGTTAAACTAAAACGGAATACGAATGTTAAAAAAACAGTTCTTATCATTAAATTGAGGTGAAAGAAATTGGATAAATACGAATATCGGATCAGGGCAGAGGAGATCAATGCGCTGATCGAGCAGAAGGACTACATACAGGCAGTAAAAATAGCAGACACGATCGACTGGAGAAGGGTCAGAAGCGTTGTAATGCTCTGCAAGGTAAGTGAGCTTTATAAGATCAACAGACGATACGAAGAAAGTAAAGAAGTTTTATTATTAGCTTATGATCTGCAGCCGGGATCACGTAAGATCGTGTATTCGCTTTGTGAACTTTCGATCAAGCTGGAAGAAACGGTACAGGCTGTTGAATACTATAAAGAATTTATCCAGATTGCGCCGAGAGATACAGGACGTTTTATTTTACAGTATAGGTTATATGAAGCACAGGATGTCAGTCTGGAAGAACGCATCGCTGTACTTGAGGAATATAAGAAAAGAGATTATCGGGAAAAATGGGCATATGAGCTGGCTTATCTGTATCACAGGATCGGACTTGCCACAAGATGTGTGGAAGAATGTGATGAACTGATCTTATGGTTTGGAGAAGGCAAGTATGTCATAAAAGCGTTAGAACTTAAAATGCTGCACGCACCTCTGACGCCGGAGCAGCAGGAAAAATACAATGCAAGATTTGCAGTACCGGAACCGGAAGAGAAAGTGCAGGAAGAGCAGGAGCCTTCTATGCCGATCGAGATCAAATCTGTAGAAGCTGCAGGTGTGATCACAGCGGAAATTCCAACAAAAGAAGTAGAAGCGGAAATAGAGGTTGAAGATCTGTATCCACAGGAAGAAGCAGAAACTGAGAAAGAGGCTGCTGAGGAAGAGCCTGAAGAACCAGAAATATCTGCTGAAAGTGAAGACATGGAATCTGTAGATTCTGCAGAGACAGAAGCAGACGAAGATGCTGACATGAAGATCGTAAGTCCTGATATTGATGATATTCAGGTAAAGACGATCGATGTCGGTGATGAATACAGCACGATCAATCTGCAGGAGGCACTTGCAAAGAACATAGCGGAAATGCTGGCAGAAGAGGATATGGAAGCATCCGATGCAACAAAGGCACTTCCGGTGGATTCTATTTTTCAGGCAACAACACAGAAAATAGAAGATATGCCTGCTTTCAGGGAAGAAGAGAAGAAGGAAGAGCAGGAAGCAGAGCCGGAGCCTGAATCTGTGGAAGAAGAAGCTACAGGAATAGAAAACACTGAGCAGGATAACGAGTCTGCAGAAGTAGCAGAGATTTCCTCAGAGGAGAAAGAAACAGTAGAGGAACCGGAAGAGGAAGTTTCAGAGACTGAAGTATCAGAAGAAATTCCTGAGACGGAAGAACTGGAAGAAATCGAGGAAGCAGAACCGGTAGAGGAGTCAGCAGAAGAACCGGAAACTGTAGCAGAACAAGAGCCGGAGCAGGAATCCATCGAAAAGAAAATTACAGAGGGTATCACAGAAGTAGAAGATACTGAACCTGTAGAAATAACAGAGATTTCCACGGAAGAGGAATCTGTAGAAACCGAAGAAGTAGAAGAAATCCCGGAAAAAGAAGAACCGGAAGATATCAAACCACTTCTGTTTGGCGGGGACAAACCGTTACCGGAAGCACTGATCCAGGCGGTTCAGACTGTAGCCATGGAAGCAGCAAAGGAAGCGGCCAAAGAGGCTGCAAAGCAGGCAGCACAGGAAGTGGCACATGAAGCAGTAGAAGCCATTAAGGAAATGACGCCTGCTAAAGAGGTTGCGGAAGAAGAAACAGAAGCAGAAACTATCAAGGAAGAAGAAACGCTTGTAAAAGAGCCGGAACCGATGGTGGAAAAACAGATCACCGGTCAGCTCAGCTTTGCAGATATCATGGCAGAATGGGAAGAAACCAAAAAAGCCAATGAAGAAAAGCATTTACAGGAAATGAAGCAGCGGGTTTTGGAGCAGACAGGTCCTCTGTTATCGGATTTTGATGCAGCAGCAAGAGCCAGCGTCCAGTCAGATCTGGATATGATCAATCCGGTTCTTGATGTATTCTCCGATACGGATGATCTTGCTACGGAAGTAGAAGATGCATTAAAGGAAGAAACAGCAGAAGAAAAGACCGAGACAGAAGAACCGGTTGAAGCAGAAGAGCCGGCAGCAGAGGATGTTGATCTGCCTGAAGAAGAATCTGTAGAAGATATTGTTGCTTCTGTAGAACAGACAGATTATGTGGCTGAACCGGAACAGGAAGAATCTGTGGAAAAAAATGATATAGAATCCGGAACAGAAACAGATCCTGTATCAGATGAAGAGACAGAGGAAACAGAAGAATTACAGGATCGTCCGAATAAATTTAATACAGCAGAGATCAACGGTCTGGAAGCCAAGCTGATGACAGCACTTGAAAACCAGCATTATGATACAAGCAGTATGCAAATGCAGGCTCTGGAAGAGGAGATGGAACAATCCGAAAAAGATTCCAGACCGGAGGATTATATTTCATTATCCGAGATCGAAAAGCAACAGAAAGCTGTTCCGGCAGAAAAACAGGAAGAAAAGCCGGACAGTCCGGAAAAGCGTACACTGACGAAAGCAGAAAAGGAAATGTTTGGTGCGATCGCGCAGACAAAAGAGCTGCAGGAACAGATCGCATATGCACTGGATACTATTTCACTCGTTCCGTTTACCGGTAATGTGATCATTACAGGAGATAAAGGAACAGGCGCTCTGACGATCGCGCAGAATATTGCACTGGATATGCGGTCAAATGATTCTTTCACAGGAAATACAGAAACTCTGACAGCAGAGGAACTGGATCAGAAGGATATTACGACATTATTTGAAAAAACAGCAAATGGTGCGATCATTATCGACCATGCAGGGGATATCAAGCAGTCTGTATGCCAGAGTATGTTAAAAGCCTGTGATGAAATGCAGGGGAAAGGCATTCTGCTTATCCTGACAGATACAAAGCAGGATATGGACAGACTGATCCGTATGAACCCGAAGGTGCAGGATTACTTTAATGTCAAGATCGACATTCAGGTTCTGGATAATGACGGACTTGTAAACTTTGGACGGGAATATGCAAGAGAGCAGGAATATTCCATTGATGATATGGGTGTTCTCGCGCTTTATAACCGGATCGAGGAAAGACAGACAAACGAGCATGCGGTTACAGTAGAGGAAGTAAAAGAGATCATTAACGAAGCAATCAAACATGCGGACAAAAAGAACATCTCCCATTTTATGGATGTTGTTTTTGCGAAGCGGTATGATAAAGAAGATATGATCGTATTAAGAGAGAAGGATTTTATCAAAAAATAGAAAAGGGGTTAAGGTATGACAGAAAGCAAAAAACAGGATTGTCCGGTTATGATCACCGAGGCAGATGCTTATCTTTTTGCGCAGGGCACACATTATGAAATCTATGAGAAAATGGGTGCACATGAGGTAGAAATAGATGGACAGAAGGGAGTTTACTTTGCAGTATGGGCACCAAATGCCAAGTATGTGAATGTGATCGGTTCTTTTAATAACTGGGATATCTTTCAGGATAATATGGATCGTATTTCAGAGGGAGGTATTTTTGCATTATTTATTCCGGGCGCAAAGATTGGGGATATGTATAAATATGTGATCACGACAAGTGATGACAGAAAGTTATACAAAGCAGATCCATACGGCAATTATGCACAGCTCAGACCGGATAATGCATCTATTGTAACAGATCTTTCCGGTTTCAAATGGACAGATTCCGTATGGCAGACAGAAAAGCAGACAAAAGATATTTTAAAGCAGCCTATGGCAATTTATGAATGTCATATCGGTTCCTGGATGAAGCATCCGGTCAGTGATCCGGAGAAGGAAACCGGATTTTATAATTACCGCGAATTTGCAGATCGTTTTGTAGAATACTGCAAGGATATGAAATATACGCATGTGGAGCTGATGGGAATTTCAGAGCATCCGTTTGACGGTTCCTGGGGCTATCAGGTAACAGGCTATTATGCACCGACTTCCCGTTACGGAACGCCGGAAGATTTCATGTATCTGGTCAATACCTTACATAAGCATCATATCGGTGTTATTCTGGACTGGGTTCCGGCGCATTTTCCAAAGGATGAATTCGGTCTGGCAAATTTTGACGGAACATGTCTGTATGAGCATCCGGATGCCAGAAGAGGAGAACATCCCGACTGGGGAACAAAGATCTTCAATTATGGTAAACATGAGGTCAGCAACTTCCTGATCGCCAATGCCATGTTCTGGGTCAATAAATTTCATATTGACGGGCTCAGAGTAGATGCGGTAGCTTCCATGTTATATTTGGATTACGGCAGAGAAAACGGACAATGGCTGCCAAATGAATTCGGTAATAATAAAAATCTGGATGCGATCGAATTTTTCCGTCATCTGAATTCCATGATGAAGAAAAAATATCCGGGTACAATGATGATCGCAGAGGAATCCACTGCATGGCCGCTTGTAACAGGCGATCCAAAGGAAGGCGGACTTGGCTTTACCTTCAAATGGAATATGGGCTGGATGCATGATTTCTGTTCTTATATGAGCCTCGATCCAATCTTCAGAAAAGATAATCATTATAAACTGACATTTGCCATGAGCTATAATGAAAGCGAAAATTATATTTTGCCGCTTTCCCATGATGAGGTTGTGCACTTGAAATGCTCTATGCTCAATAAAATGCCGGGCTTTTATAAAGATAAATTCGCAAATCTGCGAGTAGGATATACTTATATGTTCACACATTGCGGTAAGAAGCTTCTGTTTATGGGACAGGATTTCGGACAGGACTGCGAATGGTCGGAAGAAAGAGAGCTGGAGTGGCATTATCTCGAAGATAAAGAGCACAGCTCCATGAAATATTATACGCAGAAGCTGCTGGAGATCTATAACAAATACCCATGTCTGTCTGAAAATGACAATAACTGGAAGAGCTTTGAATGGATCAATGCGGATGATAAGGACAGAAGCATTTACAGCTATATGAGAAAATCGGAAAATGGCAGAAATAATATACTGGTCGTTTTGAATATGACACCAATGGAACGGAAAGACTATCAGCTCGGTGTTGATAAAAAGAAAAAGTATAAACTGCTTTTAAACAGTGATGATGTGGATTTTGGTGGAAACGGTGGTACAATTCCGAAAGAAATCACTGCAAAAGCAGTGAAATGTGATAACAAACCATATTCCCTGACATTTGATCTGCCGGCTTATGGTGCTGCATTGTTCTTGTTTTAAACAGCATTCTCTTTAGAAAAAAGAAAAAGAATCCGAAATAAAAGGTAAGCACATTGTGCTTACCTTTTTTGTAGTGAGGAAGGAAATCAAGCACAAGCGAAGCTTGTATTTGATTTCACCCGAACGTACAACGAGAAAATCGTAAAGTGCGAAGCACGACTGACGGCAAGACCGGCAGGATTTTTGAGTTATGGCGACAAGGAAAGAAACCCAGAAAAGAGGATCCTATGAGAATCAACTTTACGAATATACAGGTCAATCAGGAAAAAGAAATATCAAAAGCACAGACAGCAGAAAAGAAAGGGATAAGAGCTGCTGCTGTATTTGCAGAAAATCCGTTTTCAGCTACGCAGACAAAACAGGGTATTTACGATAAACAGGGAAAAACGATGGAGGATATCCAGGCAGAAACTTCTTATGTGGATACTGCCTCTTTAAAAGATTATATGACAGTCATGGCAAATACCATGTCTGCGGATGATTATCAGACACTTGTAAAGGACGGCGTAAATCCGGGCAGGATCGAAGCAGGTGATGCTGTTACGATCATGGATCACATCAAGGCGGAAATGGCAAAATCCGGTACTGTGATCACAGGTTTTAACAGCAGTGATGATTTTTCACTGGATAAGCTGACAGCACTTGCCGGTGATGCAGGTTATGCACAGAGTCTGATGGCAGCATTTTCCGAAAATGACATTCCACCTACGGAAGACAATGTAAGGGAAGCGGTAGATGCAAAAGATCTTGCCATGCAGATTGGTGATGTTACGGATGATATGAAGCAGTATCTTTTGGAAAATGAACTGCCGGTTACGATCGAAAATACATATAAAGCGAAATTTGCCGCCACCTATCAGGGACAGGAAAAGGATCAGGCAGTGGCAGCAGATCCTGCATTTGCCAAGCAGATAGGCAGTGTGATTGAAGAAGCAGGGCTTGTTGCGGATGAACAGACAAAAGCAGATTGTATGTGGCTTGTCGGAAGAGATATTCCACTGACAGCGGAGCATCTTCTTCTGCTGCAGGATATGAATCGTATGGAGCAGGGGAATGAAGCTGCTGTTACAGAAAAGATAGTAGAAGCGTTAAAAGAAGGAAAAGAACCGAAAGAAGCACTTCTTGCCGGAGAAAGCCTTCTGGAAAAAGCAGAAAAGATCATGGATGAGGCTGCTTCTATCAGTGATGAAGCTGTTGATAAGGTTGTTTCTAAGGGACAGATCTGTAATATCCGGAATCTGGCAAAAGCACAGGACGATCTGGAGATGCAGAAAGAAGCTTCCGTTTCATCCGGTGATGTTATGGAAACGGATGTGCAGCTGTCCGGGCAGCAGATCCATGCAAGGCGTGTTATGGAAGAAGTACGGCTTCAGATGACAGTCAGAGCCAATCTGCTTCTCTTACAGAGCAATTATGCGATTGATACACAGCCAATCGAGGATCTTGTGGAAAACCTTAAGAAAATAGAGCAACAAAGTGGAGAAACCATGGGAATTTCTCTTCCGGATGAAGCGATGGATGAGGTTTGGAAGGAAAACAGCCATAAGATTATGCAGATCGGTCAGATGCCTGCAGCAATCCTCGGCCCGATCGGCAGACAGATCGGCGGTTATCAGCTTTCCGGTATTTATGAGGCAGGTCTGAGCCGTCAGAGCCAGTACCAGAAGGCAGGAGAAAGCTATGAAGCACTGATGACACAGCCAAGAGCGGATCTGGGAGATTCCATCAAAGATGCGTTCCGGAATGTAGATGATCTGCTTTTCGAAAACGAAATGGAAGCTACGGATGCAAACAGAAGAGCTGTCCGTATTTTAGCTTATAACCGGCAGGAGATCACAAAAGAGAATATTGAAGAAGTAAGATACGCAGATGCAAAGCTGCAGAACTTGCTATCTGAAATGACACCTGCCAGAGTGCTTCAGATGATACGGGAAGGGGTCAATCCGCTGGAGGAGACAGTGGATGAGCTGACTGCTTATCTGCAAAATCAGCAGACAGCCTATGTGGATAACGAAGAAAGATTCAGCCGGTATTTATATAAGCTGGAGCAGGAAAAATCCATTTCCGCAGAAGAAAGAGCATCTTATATCGGTATTTACCGTCTGATCCGCCAGATTGAAAAGGGAGACGGAAAAGCGATCGGAACCGTTGTTGCAAGTGGGCAGGAACTCACCTTTTCTAATCTGCTTTCCGCTGTCAGAACGGGGCAGAAAAAGAAAGTAGATGTAAAGGTAGATAATGATTTTGGTCTGCAAAAGGATGTACTGCAAAAAGGAGAAAGTATTTCTGACCAGATCGACAGCTATTACCGGTATCGGGCAAAGGAGCTGTTTGATGTACTTTCCATGGAAACCGTGCAGACGGAAATGGAAAGCATTTCTATCATGCAGAGCAGGGAAGAGCTTGCGCAGATGCGGGAAGATCTGACAGTGCAGGAGCCTGTAGTTGAATTTCTGACAGCTTTTGGACAGCCTGTGCATGCACAGAATATGGCAGCAGCAAAACAGATATTTAACAGCCGCGGAGATATGTTCAGAAAAATAAAGGATGCAGAGTCTGAAATGGAAGAGACAGATATTTTTCCGGATGTCGACGCTGCTTTTGAAGAGCTGTTATCTCATTTTAACGATGTGGAAGAAGCAAAGCAGTCTTATAAGGACTTTACCGATACAATGCAGGAAGCAGTGGAGGAAGCTGTTTATGAACAGTCGGATCTGCTCGATATCAAAGCACTTTCTTTGGTTGCCAAGCAGCTTTGTTTATCTTCTCATCTGGCAAAAGAGGAATGCTATGAAATGCCCGCTGTGATATGCGGAGAACTGACAAGTGTTACTGTCCGCTTCCGTCATACAGAGCAGAAAGAAGCATCCGCTTCTTTACAGGTAACTTTGACGGATGGAGAGATCATAGCTGCAAAGTGCAGACAGGAAAATGGCAGAATAACAGGATATATCGGCTGTAACAGGGAAGATACCCTGCAGAAATTACAGGAAAAAGAGGAAGATTTTAAACAGTCTGTTCTTTCGGAAACAGGATATTCTGCCGATATTACTATTGTATATAGTCAGGATATTAAAAATTCTTATTATGATACGGAGCAATCTGCAGGGAAGCAGATGCATACAAATACAGAAAACCGGTCAGAAGAGGTACAGGGAAGTCATACTTCTGCAAATGGTCTGTATCAGACAGCAAAACAGCTGATCAGACTGTTAACGGAATTATAAGCAGAAAGGTGAACAGGTATGAAGATCAATTACAATGTATCGGCGGTTGTAGCCAATGCAGCACTTACAGTGAATGAAAAAAAGTTTAATGTTTCAACAGAGAGATTATCGACAGGTTATAAGGTAAATCATGCAAAGGAAAATCCATCCGGAATTGCGATCGCAAAGCGTATGAATGCACAGCTCAAGGGGCTTTCACAGTCTAAGGATAATGCAAGTACGGCAGTTTCCGTTGTCAGCACGGCAGAAGGTGCACTGACAGAAATACAGTCCATGATACAGCGTATGAATGAGCTTTCCGTACAGGCAGCAACAGGTACAAAAACAGATTCCGACAGGGAATCCATTCAGGCAGAGATAAAAGAGCTGAAAGAAGAAATCGAACGTATGAAAAATGATACGGAATTTAACGGCAAAAAGCTGTTAAACGGCGATTGCGATCTAAAAGGCTATGCAGATGCAAAGGGCATTAAGGTAAGCTATTATTCCGATGAAACACCGGTCGCAAATTATAAGTTCAGTCTGGTAAATCCGATCCCGCTTGATCAGGATGGAAATGTAGATCTGAAAGACGGTAGTGTAACACTTCTGCAGGATGGCAGTGAAAATGCATTCCCGAAAGATGCCAAGATTACTTATGACGGTGACAAAGTAACTGTCACAGCAGCAAATGAATTTGAGATCACATTTAAAGTAGATAAGAATGTTACAACAACAAGCCAGGATGGCAGCATTTCACTTGATATCACCGGAATCGGAGCCATGCGCGTCCAGATCGGAGCCAATGAAGGACAGGTGCTTGCGATTCGTATTCCGGAGGTTTCTCTGGATACACTTGGTCTTTCCGATATCGATATTTCCACACAGGAAGGTGCGCAGCGGGCAATAGAACTTTCCAAGCAGGCAAATGCTTATATTTCTTCTGTCCGCTCCAGAATAGGTGCTTATGAAAACAGACTGGAGCATACACAGAGCAGCCTCGGTGTCACAGAAGAAAATGTGACAAGTGCTTTCTCCCGTATCATGGATACAGATATGGCAGAGGAAATGACAGAATATGCAAACCAGCAGGTGCTCAATCAGGCAGGCATTTCCGTTCTGACACAGGCGAACCAGAGACCGGCAGAAGTACTGCAATTGTTACAATAATTGCCACATATTTGCGAAGCAAATGTGCGGCCAAATAACTTGCAAAGCAAGTTATAGAATAATTGCCACATATTTGCGAAGCTTGTCACATATTTGCGAAGCAAATGTGCGGCCAAAATGTGCGGCCAAATAACTTGCGAAGCAAGTTATAGGACATTAGAGGACTCCTATATGACAAACGAAAAAAAACAGGAATTTACACTGCGGATCACGCAGGCAAACAAAAGCCAGCTCATTGTGCTGTTATATGAAATTTTTCTGCAATATATGGAAGATGCAAAAGATTCGCTTGCGGGCGGACAGAAAGATGCTTTTCACAGAAGCATGGAAAAATCCATTGACTGTCTGCGAGAGCTGACAGATAGCGTGCAGGAAAAAAATGAGCTTGGCAGAACTGTTCTGGGTTTATACTTATATGTCAGCAGGCAGCTTGGCATAGCCCTTGGCAGTAAAAAAGCAGAACCGCTTTTTGAAGCAGAAAAGGTGATGCGCAGACTTTACGAAATATATAAAGAAGATGCTGTCAACGATACGAGTGATCCTGTCATGCAGAAGAGCCAGCAGGTTTATGCAGGTCTGACCTACGGACGGGAAGATCTGACAGTCAGCAGTCAGGATGGCAGCAGCAGTCGCGGTTTTTACGCATAAGACAGATAATAAAAATAGTAATATTATGATGCATCCTTTTCACAGGATAATAAAATTTTAGATAAAAACAAAGAATAAAAACAAGCCAATGCTGCAAAACCAAAAAAGAACAACAGGCTTCCGATCATGACCAGATTTTTGCCCGAAAGAGATGAAAGAAAAAGTAAAAAGGCAGGGATAAACAGGATCAGAATGGTTGTTGGCAGATTACTGAGACTCAGCAGTATGGCATTTTTTAAAGTGTCTTTTAAAGTTGCTTCATAAAAAGAAAGCAGCGGAAACGCATAAATGATAATGGAAAATAACACAAACAGCAGAATCAGAAACGGAACTTGTAGCAATACATATTTCCGGTCAAGTATAAAACAGACAATATACAAATCTGTCAGGAAAAAAGCACATAAAAGAAAAAGACAGATCCATAAAGGCGTTGCAGATTTAAACTGCTTTCGAAAACAATGCATATAGTTTTTATGGATTGAAATACCTTCTTTCCGGATCATTTTAATACTTGTATTATATAATGCGCAAAGTGAACTCCCTATTGTAAAAAGAGGGAGCGATGTCAGAATAAAGAGAAAATTAAGTTCCATCAGATCAAAAAAACATTCTAAAATCCGAATCAGTGGATTATCAGCCTGAAACAAATCCTTCATAAAAATCATTCCTTTCTTTAAATCATCCATATTATAAATTGAGTATACAGGAAATATGTGTTTATTGTTAGTTCAAAATACATATTTGGCAAGAATTGCAAAATAAAAAGCAAGAATCGTAAAGAATCAAATGTAATAAAATGTATAATAAACTTATGTTATTACACAACGGGGCCTGTTATTGGGAATAGCAATGCAAAGTAAAAAACAAAGGGTATTGTAAGGAGGAAAAAAATGAAGAAGTTAATTGCAAGTATCTTGTGCGCATGCACAATA
>OLJA01001355.1_pt1 | contig 12632 bp, 8 predicted proteins | sample 1601401 | NCBI WGS metagenome assembly OLJA01 (sample SAMN01915217, study PRJEB22387) | human gut metagenome | isolation source: stool | host: Homo sapiens | place: USA | reverse complement strand
TTGGCAATATATTATTATCTTTGCAGTTCTGATGTGCAAAGTTAGCAGGTTTTATTAAAACCTGGTCCATTTTGACAAACAAAAGATTTATAAAATTAACTAATGAATATACGCCCAATGAAATTCGCCCTTTTCGGAAACACTTATCAAGCCAAGAAATCGGCTCATGTGGAACGTTTGCTATCCATTCTATCACAACATAACGCTGAAGTTCACATCTGCCGGGAGTTCTACGAGTTTCTGACGGACGACCTCAAGATAAGCATCCGTCACGCCGGTGTTTTCGATGGAAATAATTTTGAAGCCGACATGATACTAAGTATCGGAGGCGACGGCACTTTCCTGAAAGCCGCCAGCCGTGTGGGGTCACGCAACATTCCCATACTAGGTATCAACACCGGACGATTAGGTTTTCTGGCTGATGTTTCTCCTGAAGAGATGGAAGACACATTCAATGACATCTACAATGGAAACTACCGGATAGAAGACCGCAGCGTATTGCAAGTATCCTGCAAAGAACAGGAACTGAAAGGTTACCCTTTCGGTCTGAATGAGATAGCGGTACTGAAGCGTGACAGTTCTTCCATGATTTCCATCCACACAGCCATCAATGGAGCCTATCTCACCACCTACCAGGCGGACGGGCTGGTCATCGCCACTCCTACCGGTTCTACAGCCTATTCGCTGAGCATCGGGGGACCTGTCATCGTGCCACACAGCAACACCATCGCCATCACTCCGGTAGCACCGCATAGCCTGAATGTACGCCCCATTGTCATCAACGACGACTGGGAAATCACATTGGATATAGAGAGCCGCAGCCACAATTTCCTGATTGCCATCGACGGACGTAGCGAAACTTGCCGTGAAGGAAGCCGGCTCACTATCCGCAAAGCCGACTATAAAATAAATGTAGTAAAACGAAACAGCCATATCTTTTTCAACACACTCCGCAATAAAATGATGTGGGGAGCCGATGGTAGAGGATGACATTACAATCCATCCTCAAAATAGTTTAAATAGTGGTTATCAAGGTTATACAAAACCTTTTTATATCTAACAAATTTCTTTTTTCAAATACTATGATTATATTTGTGCCACAAATAAAAAAATCAGACCATACGATAGATCGGTAAAACGCACAAAAACATTACACGGCATATGAAAGGCACAATACAAAAATGGAAACTCGTGATACTTCTGGATGCATTACTGTTCTTAAGTAACATGACCTTTGCTAAAGACACAATCAATCAATATACAGAGGGAAACCCTATAGACACAACAGCGGTTTCCATTTCAGACAAAACCAACATCCCCGACCGGCTTTATGTAGATTCCCTGTCATTGAAACGTCATTTTATCCACCGCATCGGCATTGAGGCACGTCCCGGATATATTTTCCCCACCAGTTCCTTTTTCAGAGGAGAAAATCTGAATTGGAAACCCATAGAGAATTCCCTGTCGCTTCACTTGAAGTACTCATTCCAGTTTCATCCGAACACCTATAACGACCGTATTTACAGAGGGGCCTACCAAGGTATTGGCGTGGGCTACTACAATATGTATGAGAAGCCGCAATTGGGCAACCCGCTTACTGTCTATTTATTTCAAGGAGCGCGTATCGCCCGTTTCAACCAACGATTGTCATTAAACTATGAATGGAATTTCGGCGCTTCATTTGGCTGGAAACCATATCACAGCGATTTGAATCCATATAATAAAGTGATAGGTTCGAAAGTAAACGCCTATCTGAATACAAACTTCTATTTCAACTGGATGCTTTCTCCCAAATTTGATTTCACAACAGGTGTGGCAGTAACGCATTTCTCTAACGGTAATACCAAATTCCCGAATGCGGGACTCAATTCCATCGGACTAAAGGTAGGATTGGTTTACAATATCAATAGAAAAGAAGAATGTTTTGCAAAGCCCTTGTATCAATCACCCGTACCTAAATTTCCCCGTCATATCAGTTATGACCTGGTATTGTTCGGTTCATGGCGCAGAAAAGGAGTAACGATTGGAGAGGGGCAAATGGTTGCTTCTCCTGAAACTTATCCGGTACTGGGATTTAATTTCGCGCCAATGTATAATTTCGGGTATAAATTCCGTGCGGGTATTTCATTAGACGGGGTTTATGACGGCAGTGCGAATGTGTATAGCCCGGACGGATACGGCGATGAGCTCCTCAAGCCGTCTGCCGGCAAACAACTGGCACTGGGAGTTTCGGGACGTGCCGAGTACGTGATGCCTTACTTCACAGTAGGAATAGGATTGGGTACAAATGTGATTCATGCAGGCGGAGATTTAAAATCTTTCTACCAGATATTGGCACTGAAGATAGAAGTTACGCGCAACTCATTCCTTCATATCGGATATAATTTACAGGATTTCCATGATCCCAACTATCTGATGCTGGGATTCGGATTCAGGTTCAATAATAAGTATCCCACTTTTCACAGACGGTAAATGCTACGTCTAATTTGCACAGACACATTCTACAAAATATACTAAAATTATCGGAATATATATCGCAAACAAGCTACATGTTTGTGGAATGATACAATCATATTTGTTTACCATTAAAACCGAATCTGTTTATCCCAAAGCTAGACCTTTTTGGGGGAACTTCGGCATTTTTACCGGACAGCTATAAAATCAAACAAGATATTCCTATACCAAGAATCTGCAAATCCTGCTACAAGATTCCGAAAAACTTGCTACAAGAATTGCGACATCTTGCGACAAGTTTTCAACGTCTTTCCACCTTCTTTTTGATATGCGTATCCATCTTTTGAAGAGAAATACCCCTCTCTTGAAGAATGCCCCCAAAAATCCTTCAGAAGTTTCAGCCTCTCCGCAAACGTCCTGTTCATCGGCATTCCGGCTGACAGATTGATGCACCGAGATCCTTCAACCGCGTAGTTCTTTCTTTCAGCCGTAGTCAATAAATGTATAAAGGTAAATCCGAATACCGATAGAAAACCAACCAATACGACATCGCTTACCCTGTCACGCTGAAAGATCTTTTTCGGCTGAAGGATTTTATCGTGTATATCCTTCAGCCGAAAAGCCGATGAACAGGACGTTTGCGGAGAAGCTGAAACTTCTGAAAGAAAAACAAGGTATTTTGCCATGTTATGCAATACGAGTAGAAAAGCATCAAAAACATCCTGTTGTTTTTGAAAAAGCTCCTGTTCTTTTAAAAAAACGTCCTTGTCTTTGATATGGAATTTCCGGTGTAATCGTACAGTTATAACATTAATACAAAATCCCATCAAAAACACCGGTCCGATTCTCATAAGCAATAAGTAAAAACAGTATTCAATATGGAGACAAAAATCATATTTTTCCCTCACTTATGCCTGTAACGCCTCTGTTCCTAAAAACACATCAGACATAGCGCATCAGTCATCCCCCAACGGGACAGCCGAGAAACTCTTATATTCCCTGGTCTGCCCCATCACAACCACAGGATTCTCAAAGGTTTCATATATGCTCAATACTGAAGAACTGATCCTGTCAATCTGCCAGTAGCAGTAATCCAGAAGAAGATATCTGTTATTGGGAGTGATAAAATCATATCGGAAATAATGTACATGCTCTTCCACTTCCTCGCCATCACACGTCGTCCGTGATTTACAGGAAGCCTTACCATTCAGCCCGAACTCATAATGTTCACAGACTTCCGCATCCCTGCCATCCTCAGTACGTATCTGAAATGTTCTCTCCCATGCATAACCGGTCAGATTGGTAACAATGGTATTGCTATCCTCCCCGTAATGTTCATCAATACAACCTGCAAGAAACAGTACACATATAACTGTCGAGCCCAATAATCCAATTAATGTTTTTTTCATAGTCCGTCACTTTTTTATTTTATTGTCATCTGTAATGGAGTACAATCCTTATATTGGTCCCATCACCTGCACCTTGCTCCTTCCGCTTCCGGTCTTCACCACCTGCACCTGCGCAGGGATACGTTCCATCATCTCCGCCACATGGGAAATCACCCCTATCTTACGCCCTTGCATCTGCAACCGCTCCAAAGCATCCATCGCAATGCGCAGAGTGTCCATATCCAGCGATCCGAAACCTTCGTCAATAAACAACGATTCCACATTCATCCGATTGGAGGACAAGGAAGACAAGCCCAATGCCAAGGCAAGAGATACCAAGAAAGATTCCCCGCCCGAAAGGGAATGGACACTACGCACCTCACCCATCATATCAAGATCCACAATCTGCAAGGCCAGCGTGTCAGGAATGCGTTGCAGTTCGTAACGGGGGGCAAGGTCTTGCAAATGCCTGTTGGCATAAAGCAAAAGGACATCAAGCGTATAACCTTGGGCTATTTCCTTAAACTTGGCGCCAGTCTGGGAACCGAACAGTTCGTTCAGTTTCGCCCAATTCTCGTAGATAGAGTTTTTTTCCTCCAACTCTTTCTCGATGCCGGCTATGCGTTCCTTACCTTTTATATGGTTCTGTATCGTCACCTCTATTTGGGCCAAACGTCCGGTTTCCATTTCTTTGGCAGCAGTGCAGGCAGTCAATGTTTCAATCAGCGACTCCTTGTTTTCCGTGGTATCCGGTTTCAGAGGAGCTTGCTGATGCTCCTCCCTTTTCTGCCTTCGCTCCGCAAGGACCGCCTGAAGAGTGGTTTCCTTCTCTTTCAGTGTGCCCAACGCTTGTTTCTCAGCCAGTATCCAGCTTTTGTCTTTGGAAAGCAATTGTTCCAACTCGGCATACGTTTCCTTTTGAAGCGTGAGCCACTCGTTTATTTTCAATTCGTCTTGTTGCAAGACAGCAGTCAGACGGACTAATTCCTTTTCCATCTGTGCGGTCTGCCCTTTGTAAGATTCCGCCTGCACAGTTAAAGAATGATGCAAGTTCATGGCTTTTTCCAGTTGTTGTTCCAGTTCCTTTTGCCGTCTTGCATGGGTTGCAACCACTGTTTCGGTGGATTCACCATTCAGCAGGGAAGACCGCAGACGAGCACGTTCGTTCAATTCTGCCTGCTGTCTTTCTTCTTTTTGTTTCTTTTCTTCGTACAAACCAATGGCATTGGCTTCTTCTTTTTTCAAACTATCTCTTTGGGCTGATTTTGAGGTAAGAGCCTCTTTTATTTCGGTCTGCTCTTGCAAACGGGCATTCCATTGCCTGCCGAATTGCTGGACATAATGTTTCAATGTGCCCTGCTCCAACAAATCTTTCCAATTGGGAATAATGGATACGTATGTTTCTACTTTTTTCAGCGTATCATCAACTTGCGCCACATAATTTTCAATCAATGCGGAAAGACGGGCCATCTCCAGTTGGCGGGCATTCAGCGTGTTTTTCAGTTGTTCCGTTTCTTTAGCAACCTGTTCTTTCGCACGGTTCAGTTCCTCTTCCTGCAAGGATTGGACATTGGTCTGTTCCCTCATCGGATGATGGAAACTCCCGCAGACCGGGCATGGCTTTCCTTCCTCCAACTGCTCACGAAGCAACAGCACCTCTGCCGGCAACAGTCGGTTCAGACGCTCGGCTTCCTGTTGTACCGATTTCAACCGCTGTTCCTCCGCTTCACTCGCTTTCTTTACTTTATCCAGCAGTTGACGGTTCGATACGCTTTGCGCCCTTGCCATTTCCAGATTGGTAAGCAAGCTGGTAATCAGTTCAACGGCAGGAATCAATTGGGAATAAGCAGTATATCGTTCAAACCAGGTTTGCAAGGCGGTTTGCTTCTCCATCAACAAACTTATATCCTTCTCTGTCTTACAAACGGATTGATGCAGATTATCTTTAGCCTGCAATGCCAAAGCCGCTTCTTTCTGACTTTCCGCTAATTGCTTTCTATTTTCCACCAACTGCACATCCAATGCTCTGGCTTTATCCAATTGCGGTTCTTGCTGCGACAAATAGGCCTTAAATTCCGCCAGCTCCTTCTGAGCATCTGCCCACTGCACGTTCGCGGAAGTCTGTAAAGCCGCATTCTGCCGGATGGCAACCTCTATTTCGCCTAACCGGGAACGACCGGCATCTATCTGCTTCCGGACGTTACGCTGTTCCATATACACATCGCGGATATCCTGAGCCTGCTCTATACGGGCCAACAGTTCATAACGCGGACGGGCGACTTCTATTTCTTTTCTGATGCCGGAAAGTGATTCTTCCGCCTGTATGCATCCTGTATTCAAGCGTCCTTCTTCTTCCAGCCATTTCAACTTGCCGGACAACGCCTCCTCTTTCTTCTTCGAAACGGACAAGCGGACTTGTAATTCTTCCTTTTCAGCCGAAAGTTGCTGTAATTGCTCATCTGTCAGCAACTCAATGCCTTTGATACGTTCCTGCAATAATTTATATTCACTTTCCGCCCGCTTGGTGCGTTCATAAATAGAAGCAGAGATACGCGAGTAAATTTCCGTTCCGGTCAGTTTTTCCAAGATTTCGGCTTTATCAGGCTGACGAGCCTTCAGGAAGGTAGCAAAATCTCCTTGAGCCAGCAACACAGAGCGGTTGAACTGTTCGAAAGAGAGTCCGATCAGTTCACTGATGCGGGATAATAATTCGGTCTTCGTCCCTTGCTGTTCCACTCCGGAAGTAAGGTTGGTCAACGTCATTTCCACTTTTTGCAAGGAACCGCTAACCTTCCCACGCGAACGTCGCACCGTCCAGCGTGAACGGAACACCTCTCCTGTCAAAGCGACGAAATCCACTTCCGAATACCCCTCGGCAGTACCCCGGCGAAGGATGGAACGGCTATCGTTCTGTGCAATTCCTCTGTCGGCAACATCCATGACAGAGACGTTATTCTCTTTCGCCTTGTTCATACGTGGCGTACAGTCAAACAAAGCCAGACACAAAGCATCCAGCAAGGTTGATTTTCCGGCTCCGGTACTGCCCGTAATGGCGAATATACCTGCCGAACACAAAGGTTCGACGGTAAAGTCTATCATAAATTCACCTTCCAATGAAGCCAGATTCTTTCCTCTTATCGCTACTATTTTCATACTCCTGCCTCCTTGATTACACTTTCCAGCAATTGTTTCATGGTATCGGGCATCTCCGTCCCTCCATATTTCCGTTTAAAGACATCCAGTGCCATATCCAGCGGACGGATGGTTTGCAACTCCTCGTAGGAAGTGGCGACAATGCCGCTTGCCTTTTTTTGTGGAAGCATAGCGGCGATGCGTGCCAGGCGGACTGCTTTTCCTTTCAACGCTTCCTCTATCTTATACTTATAAGAAGGTTCCGGCTCGGTCATCAAAATCTTTATTTCCAGATAGGGCGACCGCAACGTGACATCCCCATCGGGCAAATCGCCGATGGCTTGCAGCACTTCTTCCAGCGGACGGGCCTGACGAGGAATACTCATCACGCCGGCTAGCGGTTCAAATGCCAATCTCTCTATGCCGGTACCCTCAGCACTTATCGTTATCATGACCACTCCCGAAGCATTGTTCCTCTCAGCAAAAGACATGGGCATAGGAGTTCCGGAATAACGCACATTCTCCCGATGGGACACACGCTGGGAGCGATGCAGATGCCCCAATGCAGTATAGGCGATAGCCTCATCAAAAGCATCGGGGGATACACATTCCAAGCCTCCGATAACGGTACGTTCCGAACGGTCGTCCTCCGAGATTTCCGAGCCGGTGGCTTGCAGATGTCCCATGGCGATAACGGGAAGTCCTTTCTCCTTCACTTCATTGAAAAGCTGCTCATAAAGCAGTTGGACTCCTTTTGAGTAATTTTCAGCCGAAGGATAATCCCCCTGACGCAGATAGGGGACGGCAAGGCAATAGGCGGTCACTTCCCCTTCTGTGTAAAGGGGGACAATCAGGTGTTGCAAGTCTATATCACCTTCCGCATTGCGGCGCACGACACCGCGAACGGTGACATTCATATCCTCCAACAGGGGATTGGGAGCCTCCAAACGGGCTGCCGAGTCATGATTTCCGGCAATGATGATAATTTGCAAAGAAGGGTTTTCGGACGTAACTTCTCTTAGAAAACGATAATACATTCGTTGTGATTCCGCCGAAGGGTTCGGGCTGTCGAATACATCACCTGCTATCAACAATACATCTATTTCATGCTGTCTTATCTGCTGTTTCAGCCATTCTAGAAAATGGAGATGCTCTTCCCGCCGGTCGTATTCATAAAAAGTCTGGCCCAGATGCCAGTCTGCTGTATGGAGAATTTTCATTAGCTGTTCGGTTTGTTTCCTGCAAAAATAGGAAAACTAAATGAAAAAAGGTATTTCTTTTAGGTACAACCTCTAAATGAAAACTATTTTTCATGCAGAAAACAAGCAGACATGCCACCTTTTCGCTATCTTTGCCATACGAGATAAATAATAAGAAGAAAGGAGAACGTCATGAGTACAATCACATTGGAATCAATACAAAACGAACTGATTCGGGAAATCTTGGACATCAAGAATGTAAAGGTGTTGGAGTCTGTAAGGAAGACTCTTGTTCATGCTAAAAAGGAAATGGAATCTGTTTCTACCATGGTGGCAGAGGATGAAGAACCCTACATGACCAAAAGTGAAATAATGGACGGGCTGTCCGAGGCTTGCAAAGACATCAAACTGATGCGTGAAGGAAAGCTGAAAGGCCGTCCCATAGAAGAATTGCTCAATGAACTATAAAATCAAAGTATATCGCCACTTCGAAAAAGAAGTTAAGAAACTTTCCAAGCGATATAAATCATTGAAGCAAGACTTGACAATTTTAGCCGCAGAACTCATGCAGAACCCTGACATGGGTACTGATTTAGGCAATGGCCTACACAAAGTACGCATGAGTATAGCATCAAAAGGAAAAGGGAAAAGAGGTGGAGCAAGAGTGATCACTCTCATCGCCACTCTATCCAAAGAAGAAAAAGAGATTGGCTTACATTTCATTTATGATAAATCAGAGCGTGAGAATATCACTGATAAAGAGTTACAAGCGGTCTTGAAAGACAACGGAATTATCTGAAAAGACGAACCGGTCATGCCAACTGAGGCATGGCCGGTTTGTATATCTATCATCATTCAGTCACCAGCCGCACCTCATAAATATGCGGAGTCACTTTCTCATTTCCTTTACCGATCTTTATCTCCAGTTGCTCATTGGATTGCATAGATGCAGGTACATCAAATATCCCAACCGATACATCCGAAGCCGGTTTACCAGCCAATCGTCCTACTTCCTGCCCGTTTATCCATACTTTTGCATCCTTACGAATCTCGGAACGGAACCGGATACGCACTTTATTGACCTGCTTTCCGTTCGTCTTCATACGATAACTGAACCAACCGGCCGCCTCACGCCAGTGAATCCCTTCATCATCCCCCGTACGGGAATTCTCCATCCGGATGAAATGGTCGCTTTCCGGTTGTTGTTCCCCACAAATCACTTTATCGGCGGTCATACCATCCAATGCGGCACGCTCCTTTTCCTCTTTTGCCAACTGTTCCTGCCTTGCCTGCAACTCCTGTACGGACAGCACAGGCCAATAGACCATATACCGGCACTCATATAAACGGAAAAACGGTTCCACAATCATACCCTCATAGCGTTCGGGATAAACTCCGGACAATGTAAATGTCAACGGCTTACCTTCCACTTTTTTCAGATGAGAAAGAAGATTGTTCTTATCCCCCACAATGACAGGCATCGTTTGTAAAGGCAGGCGCGGTCCGGCAGCAATGTGTCCGCCACGACTGTCATCGGCAAACATACCATCCTGATTTTGCTTGCCCAACCGGGCGGCCAGCACAATCGGTCCATATAAGATGGAATAGTTGGCAGAACCATCCGGCAGTGCAATGGCACGCAAATGCATCGGCAGTTCCAGCCTTACTTTGTCACCTTTTGACCAAGTACGGTTCAGGCTAACATATCCCTCTTTGACCGTTACGTTCTGCCGTTTACCATTAACAGACAAGCGTAATGCTTCCGGCTTCGTCCATTCGGGAATACGGAAAAGAAGGGTAAATTCTTTCTTTCCCTTTTCCGGAGAAATAACAAGAGTACTCCCCTCCTCATCGGGAAAAGCCGTCTGTTGCTCAATTTGGGTATCTCCCCAGCGCAAGGTAGACGGAATGAAAAGATTGACATACAGATTATTATCCTTGTGTCCATAAATCATTTCACCATAACGGGCATGATTTTCCATCCCCGATCCCACACAACACCAGAAACTGGTCTGAGGCTGCGAATAGACCCTGTAATGACCGGCACGCATCGGGGTAAAATAAACAAATCCGCCTTGCACAGGATCTTGCGTGGAAAGGATATGGTTATAAAGCGCCCGTTCGTAATAATCCATAAAATGAACGTCCGCACTCGTTTCATACAGCATTTTTGTAAGGCGGAGCATATTGTAGGTGTTACAAGTCTCAGGCCCCTGCTCGCTGGTGAGCATACTGCTGAAATCATCAGCCGGATGAAAATGCTCACGCACACTGTTACCTCCGATGGTGATGCTTCGATGGTTTACCACTGTTTCCCAGAAATAGCGGGCGGCCTCGCTCCAGTCCCGGTTGCCTTCCAAATCGGCAATACGTTTGAAACCTATCACTTTCGGTATTTGGTTATTGGCGTGCATACCAGTCAGTTTATCCTCCTGTCTCAACAAAGGCTGCAACACGGTGTGATGAGAAAATTGGTGAGCCAGTTTCAAGTAGCGTTTGTCGCCGGTGATAGCGGCCACATCGGCAAATGTTTCGTTCAGCCCTCCATGTTCGCTGCGCAGCATATCCTGTATCTGTTCATCGCTCAACTTGGATACCAGACGAATCATCCAGTCCGTGAGTTTCACCAACATTTCCTTTGCCTCCCGGCTATCGGTCTGAAGAGTTGCATCACGAAGGCCGGCATATATTTTATGAATATTGTAAAGAGGAACCCAGCGGTCGTTCAATCCGAAACCGGACGCGCGAATGTTTCCTTCCTCTATTTCTTTCCACATTTTGCGCCCGTTTGGAACTCCACACAGATAACCGTCACCGGCGGCATCCTGACAGCGTTTCAGTTCACTTATCATATAATCCAGACGCGCCTTGATCTCCTTATTTCCCGTAGCGGCATACATATAGGAAAGGGCCGATAAATAATGTCCGCCAATATGACCGTCCAGCCCTGTATTTTCCCAATTGGTATAATTTTCGGCTTTAGGGGAAAGACCAGCTTCCTTCAAATAAGGAGCTAACAGACGGTCGGGGTCTATTCCCAGCAGATAACGGATATCCATATCCTCTGCGTGTTTGAAAGGGCTGGCGGTGAGCCGCACATCCCTGACTGGAAAACTTTCTACTTTTGCGGGTAGCTGAGCATGCAAAGCTACAGAAGCTATAGCAAAAACGGAAGTGGATAAAATGGTTTTAAGTAAATTCATAATGTATTTTATCGTTTCTTTATTTATTCTGCTGGATATTCAATATGAACATTCTAAAGTTTCACCTCAATTGCCGTACCGGTATAATTCACCATCTTTCCTCCCTTCAATGGTTTATCGCCTTCTCCTGATCTATGATTTACGAGAACTACTTTGAACTTCCTCTTTTCCAACATTCCGGGATATCTTCCTTCACGGTCGCTGATGTGCAAAGTACGGTTACTATCATCCCAACGGAAAGTGATAGTAGAATAAACTCCCTTTTCATAATTGTAATTATCGTTCTCATCCTCATAAAGAATAAAAGTTGCATTAGCACCCGGATAAACACGAATCTCCAGGTCATCCCAACTTTTTTCTGTGGCATACTGCACCGCAGGCCCCCAAGGAATTATAGAACCGGCACGGATATAAACAGGCATGATATCAATAGGTACTTCACGCTGTATGGTTTGGCCACCAGCCAACTTTGCCCCAGTCCAGAAATCAAACCAGTTACTTCCCTCAGGCAAATATACATCCGTTTTCTCTATTTTCCGCATATTTTTCTGATAACCATTCTGTTTTTTATCCTGCCATGTATAGAGAGAATCAGTTACCGGACGTACTAAAAAACTACGTCCGAACATATACTCCGTATCCATATCAAGTACTTTCTTGTCTTTCGGAAAATCCATCACCAAAGGACGAATAATGCTGCCTGCCTTATTTGTTACTTCCCAAGTAGTACTATATAAATAAGGTAATAAGCGATAACGCAAATGGGTATATTTCTCCAATGCATCATAAGCCCAATCACCTTTATCGCCGAACTGATAGATCCCTACAGCAACAGGACTGGAATTATGAGAACGCATGATAGGTTGGAAAGCTCCCCACTGATACCAACGGACGTGTAACTCATGATAAGCAATATTATTAACATCATTATTATATTTCCAAGCAAAAAATCCTCCCAAGTCAGTGTTCCAGTAAGGAATACCACACAAAGAATAATTCAGGCCAGCTGCCAGTTGCTTGCGCATCACTTCCCAAGTAGAAACGACATCTCCACTCCATGAATGTGAAGCATAACGCTGCTGTCCCAAGAATGAAGAACGGGTAAGTAAGAATACCCGCTTGTCGGAAGTGGTAGCACGCTGGTGCTCATAAACACCTTTATTGGACATCAAAGGAAAAGCATTGTGAACTCTTCGGAAAGAACCTAAATAAGTTTTTGTATCAAAATCTTTATCTTGAATCTACAGATGATCGGG
>OLJA01001346.1_pt1 | contig 12679 bp, 9 predicted proteins | sample 1601401 | NCBI WGS metagenome assembly OLJA01 (sample SAMN01915217, study PRJEB22387) | human gut metagenome | isolation source: stool | host: Homo sapiens | place: USA | reverse complement strand
CTTTTGGCTTAGCATCTGCCGCACCTCGCTCGCCGTATCGGCACTTAGAATTATGCGGTATTGCCTATACACAAAATTCAAACCGAACCAATGCGGAAAGGAGGCCGGTTTGATGACCACACAACCACCTGACCGGCTTTTCCGCCCGGTCAGCCCAGCAGCACAGGCCAAGGGCGAGCGCGTGTTCTGCGCTGCCGTGGCGCTGCTGCTGGTTTTATCGGAGGTATTCAGCTCCAACATTCAAAACACACTGCCCACATTCAGCCATGTGTGCCGCATTGCCTTAACCGTTACGGCGGCGGTGCTGCTGGTTGCCAAAAGCCTGCTGCTGACCCAGTGGCAGACCAAACAACAGGCGCTGACGGCTGCCGCGTTGGCCGCTTTTGCGGTGTTTACCACCGCATACGGGCACGACCAATGGTTTTTGTTTGCCGTTTTGCTTGGCATTGGTGCCAAGGATGTTGATTTGCGCCGGGTGCTGCAGGTCTACCTTGCCGCAGCGGCTGGCGGGCTGCTGGCGGTGCAGCTGCTGCACGCCGCAACGCCGCTGGTGCCCTACCTGTACTACTGCCGCAACTGGGATTACGGCTATGGCCATTACAACGGGTACGGTGCCCGGCTGGCCGGTGTGTTTTTTGCCTGGGGCTGGCTGCGTTGGCCGCGCCTGCGCTGGTGGGACTGGGGCGGCCTGGCTGCCCTGGCAGCCTACACGCTGCTGGTGCCCGGCTGCCGCGGGGCTGGCATTGCCATGGTGCTGCTGCTGGTTTTGTTTTTGCTGCAGCGTGCCTTGCCCGCCTTTTTTGAAAGCCGCATCTGGCACGGCATGGCTCTAGCTGCCGCACCGCTGGCGCTGGGGTTCAGCCTGTTGGCCGGGCGGCTGTTTGACCCGGATCATCCCACCGCCACCCCGCTGCTGGACAAACTGAACGGCCTGCTTTCCGGCCGGTTTGAGATCTGGCACCATGTGTTCTGGGGGTATCCCCTCTACCACCCGGAGCAGGACGGGGTGCCCGGCTGGTACCATGATGCCATGCCCAAGGCCGTTACCCTTTTGGGTGGCCTTGCCACTGATGGAGACGAGCACCACGCCATTGATAACTCTTTCCTTGCCATCCCGATGAACAAGGGCGTGTTGGGCGCTGTGGTGATTGGGGTCATCTTCCTGCTGTTGATGTGGCGGCTGTGCCAAAACCGCTGCACGGGCGAAACTTTGTTTTTGACGGTGATCCTGGTTTACTTTTTGATGGAAAACAAATGCTTTTTGTTCTCCGCCGACCCCTTCATTCTGCTGCTGCCAGCAGCGCTGTTTCCCGCAAAGGGCAAGCCTCTGCCGGTCGTCTGCCCGCCGGTAACATGAGGGTGTATCTGAAAAGAATAGAAAAGCTGCCTGAACCTGTTTGCAGTGTGCAAACGATCCAGGCAGTTTTATTTTTATCCAATTTGTTTTTTGTCAAAAGCGGGCTTATCTCACAGCTCGCTGAGGATATTGCCGTCAATGGAGATGGTGATGACCTGCCACGGGATAAACTTGCCGCTGTTCTGCAAGGCCACCTTGGCGGCGCGTTCCAGCCCGCCGCAGCAGGGCACTTCCATCCGCACTACGGTCACGCTCTGGATGTTATTTTCGCGGATAATCTGGGTCAGCTTTTCGCTGTAATCCACATCGTCCAGCTTGGGGCAGCCCACCAGCGTGATGTGCCCGCGGATAAAGCGCTCATGGAACGCCGCGTAGGCGTAGGCCGTGCAGTCGGCGGCAATCAGAAGCCGCGCACCGTCAAAGTAGGGCGCGTTGATGGGCACCAGCTTAATCTGCACCGGCCACTGGCGCAGCTGGCTGGGGGCCATGGTGGGGGCGGTGCTCTCCCCTGCCGGTGCGTCCGGGTGCAGGGCCTTGGCCATGCTGCCCGGGCAGACGTGCAATGTTCTGGGGGCACTGCCGGGGCAGGCGTGGGCAGCCTTCTGCTGCTTGGCGGCCAGCACGGCGGCTTCATCATAGGGCGCGGCCTCGCGCTGCTCAAACGTGATGGCCCCGGTCGGGCAGTGGGGCAGGCAGTCGCCCATGCCGTCGCAGTAATCGTCCCGCATCAGGGTGGCCTTGCCGTCGATCATGGCAATGGCACCCTCATGGCAGGCGGCGGCGCAGGCCCCGCAGCCGTTGCATTTTTCCTGGTCAATGTGAATGATTTGTCGTTTCATGGTCAGCCTCCTTGACTTTCTGCCGTTATTTTACTACAATGGCAGAAAGAACTCTGTTGTAGAAACAACGTGCGAGGTGCATAAATATGGAAATCTGTCAGCTGCCCGATGTGCCGCTGTTCCGCGGCCTGACCGAAGCTGAAGCCGAGACGGCCATTACCGCCCTGCGGATGCGCCGCAAAGCCTTTGCAAAGGGAGAGATCCTGCTGGAGGCCGGGCAGTGTGCGCCCGCGCTGGGCGTGGTGCTGGCAGGCTGCGTGCATATGGAGCATCTGGATGTCTGGGGCAGCAAGACCCTGCTGGGGCAGGCCGGCCCCGGCGATTTGTTTGCCGAGACCTACGCCTGCCTGCCGGAGGAGCCGCTGCTGGTCAGCGCCGTGGCGGCCGAAGGCGGCGAGGCGCTGTTTCTGGAAACCGAACAGCTCTTGCAGTGCGGTTGTGAGCCGTGGCGCTGGAAGATGACGCAGAATCTGCTGCGCATTGCGGCCCGCAAGAATCTGAATCTGGCTCAGCGCAGCCTCTACACGGCCCCCAAAACGATACGCGGGCGGGTCACAGCGTATTTTTCGGTGCTGGCGCGGCGCAGCGGCTCTGCGCGGTTCACCCTGCCCTTTGACCGCCAGCAGCTGGCGGATCATCTGGGTGTGGACCGCAGCGCACTGAGCAACGCCCTGAGCCAGATGCAGAAGGAGGGTCTGCTGGTCATCGACAAGCGCGAGGTTGAGCTGAAGCAGATTGAAGAACTATAAAAAAGAGGAAGCCAACGGCAGGGTTGACTTCCTCTTTTGATTTTGTGGGGGTTACCCAGTGAAGGGTGAGGCATTTTTATGTGTGGGCAGGAATGGCTTCCCCCCCCCGCGGGGGAAGCTGCCTGCGGCCCCGACCGCTGACGGATGAGGGCCAATCCCACGGCATAGCCCGCCCATGGGAAAGGCCACAGTCCATTACTGCACGGTTGTCTCCACCTGCGGGGCACCGCCTGCCAGCTCCTCTGCGGTCAGCGGCTTGGGGGCGGTGGGGTTGTCCAGCTTCTCGCGGGCAACGGCCAGCATCAGCTTGATGCGGTTTTCCTGGTTGACGCGGGTGGCGCTGGGGTCGTAGTCCACCGGCGTGATGTTCGCATCGGGATGCAGGGCGCGGATCTTGTTGATCATACCCTTGCCCACAATGTGGTTGGGCAGGCAGCCGAAGGGCTGTGCACAGACAATGTTGCTGTAGCCGCCCTCGACCAGCTCAATCATCTCGGCCGTCAGCAGCCAGCCCTCGCCCATCTTCGCGCCCAGAGAGATAATGCCTTCGGGCTTTTTCATCAGCTCACGGAAGGAGCCGGGCGCGTAGAAGCCGTACTTGCGCATGGCGTCATAGCTGGCGCAGCCAATGCCGTCCAGCCAGCTCAGGAAGGCGTCCGCGCCGCCTGCAATCAGCTTGTTGCCACCGTACAGGTCGATGTCCAGCTTGTAGTTGGCCACGCAGTAGTTCACAAAGCCCATCAGGCCGGGTAGGTTGACCTCGCAGTCCTGGCTTTCCAGAAACTTTTCCAAATCATTGTTGCCCAGCGGCGAATACTTGACGTAAATCTCGCCCACCACGCCGACCTTGACCTTCGGCACGCGGGTGATGGGAATCGTCGCGTAGTCGGCGGCAATGTCATAGAACCGCTTCTTCATATCATGAGCGGAGTAGTTCTTGTCGTCCCGGATCCAGCCCTGAATCGTGGCAATCCACTTTTCGGTCATGGCATCGGCGTCGCCCTTGTGGTTCTCATAGGCGTGGGTCTGGCTGCGCAGGGCCACCAGCATATCGCCGTAGAAGATGGACGCAATCACCTTGCGCAGCAGCGGCACGGTCAGGGGCAGGCCGCTGCCCTTCTCCAGACCGGAGAAATTCAGCGATGCAACGGGAATGTTGCCGTAGCCTGCCTTGACCAGCGCCTTGCGCAGCAGCTTGATGTAGTTGGACGCGCGGCAACCGCCGCCGGTCTGGGTAATCAGCAGCGCGGTGTGCTCCAGATCGTACTTGCCGCTGTTCAGTGCATCCAGAAACTGCCCGATAACCAGCAGCGCCGGGTAGCAGGTATCGTTGTGGACATACTTCAGGCCCAGCTGTGCCACCTCGCTGCCGCAGTTGCCCAGCACCTCGGTCTGGTAGCCCTCGCTGGCCAGCGCGGCCTGCATCAGCCGGAACTGGGTCACGGCCATATTCGGAATCAGGATTTTATGGGTCTTTACCATATCCTTGGTAAAGTTGGGAGTCATATATTCCATAAGTGCCTCAATTTTTGTGATCTTCCTTGCGTTCTTCCAGCGCCGCAAACAGGCTGCGCAGACGGATGTTCACCGCGCCCAGATTGGTAATCTCGTCAATCTTCAGCTGGGTGTACAGTTTGCCGCCCGCCTGCAGAATCTCGCGGGTTTCATCGGTGGTGACGGCGTCCAGACCGCAGCCGAAGGACACCAGCTGCACCAGGTCCATATCGGGGTTCTCGGTGCAGTATTTTGCGGCGGCGTACAGGCGGCTGTGGTAGGTCCACTGGTTCAGCACCGAGGTGGGGAACTTCTGCTCATGCCAGCTGACAGAGTCCTCGCTGACAACGGCAGCGCCCTGCCGGATGATAAGCTGGTTGATGCCGTGGTTGACCTCGGGGTCAACGTGGTAGGGGCGGCCTGCCAGCACAACGATGTGGCGGCCTTCCTTACGAGCGGCGGCGATAATCTCGGTGCCCTTATCGTGCAGCTGCTGCATATGGCGGGCGTACTCGGCGTAGGCTGCGTCAATCGCCTCATGCACAGCCTTCTTGTCAAGGCCGGGAAAATATTTTTCCAGTGCCTGCCGGAACTTTTTGTAGAAGTCCTTGCGGCGTTCCAGATTGAAGTAGTCATAGATGAACTTTGTGCTGTTCAGCTCGGGGCAGTTGCCCTCCAGCACCTCTGGGTAATAGGCCACGACCGGGCAGTTATAGTGGTTGTCGCCCAGATGCTCGTCCAGATTGTAGCTCATGCAGGGGTAGAAAATGGCGTCCACGCCCTGCTCACACAGCCAGTGGATATGGCCGTGGCTCAGCTTGGCCGGGAAGCAGGCCGTATCGCTGGGGATGGTGGCCTGGCCGCTCTGGTACAGCTTGCGGTTGGAGAAGGGGCTGACCACCACGGCAAAGCCCAGCTTGGTGAAGAGCGTGTGCCAAAAGGGCAGCAGCTCGTACATATTCAGGCACAGCGGAATACCGATGCGGGCGCGGGCGTTGGCGGGCGCGGGGGCGTTGCGGTACTCCTCCAGCAGCTTGAGCTTGTAGGCGTAGAGGTCGAGGTCCTCATTGTTGGCCTTGCCGGTCACGGGCTTATCGCAGCGGTTGCCGGAGATAAAGCGCTTGCCATCGGCAAAGACGTTGATGGTCAGCTGGCAGTGGTTGCCGCAGCCCTGACACTGCACGGTGTTGACCTTCTGGTCGAAGGCTTCGAGCTCGGCCTCGGTCAGGACGGTGCTGCGGGCGTCTGCACCCGCGTGGGCTTTGCCGTACAGGGCCGCGCCGTAAGCGCCCATCAGGCCCGCAATGTCGGGGCGGATGACGTTGACGCCCATCTCCTTCTCAAAGGCGCGGAGAACGGCCTCATTGTAGAAGGTGCCGCCCTGCACTACGATGTTGCGGCCCAGCTCCTCGGGGCTGGAGGCGCGGATGACTTTGTACAGCGCGTTCTTGACAACGGAAATCGACAGACCGGCGCTGATATTTTCAATGGAAGCGCCGTCCTTCTGCGCCTGCTTGACGGACGAATTCATAAAGACGGTGCAGCGGCTGCCCAAATCGACGGGCTTGTCGGCAAACAGGCCCAGCGCGGCAAACTCCTTGACGTCGTAGCCCAGCGCCTGCGCAAAGGTCTGCAAAAAGCTGCCGCAGCCGGAGGAGCAGGCCTCGTTCAGGAAGATGTTGCTGATGGCACCATCCTCAATCTTGAAGCACTTCATATCCTGACCGCCGATGTCAATGATGAAGTCCACATCGGGCAGGAAATGCTTGGCGGCGGTAAAGTGAGCCACCGTCTCGACCAGACCGCGGTCACAGTGGAAAGCGTTCTTGACGAGCTCCTCGCCGTAGCCGGTGGTGGTCACGCTGGCAATCTGCAGGCCGGGATGGTCCTTGTACAGACCGAGCAGCGTCTCCTTGACCAGCGGGATGGGGTTGCCCAGATTGGGGCGGTAGCTTTCAAACAGAATGTTTGCGTTGTTGTCAATGACCACCAGTTTGATGGTGGTGGAGCCGGAATCAATGCCGATGTGCACCGGCCCGCAGTCGGCCCCAAAGGGGAGGCAGGGCACGGTGGCCTTCATATGGCGGGCGTGGAACTCCTCATACGCCTGCTTGTCGGCAAACAGCGGCGGCAGGCTGACGTAGGTGGCGGTGGCGCTGTAGGCATCCAGACGCTTGGCGACCTCGCGCAGGTCGGATTCCTCATCGGCGTAGAACGCCGCGCCCATGGCGACAAAGAGCAGGCTGTTTTCCGGCAGGGTGCCGGTGACGCCCAGCGTGCGGTCAAAGCTCTGGCGCAGCGTCTTGGAGAAGGTCAGCGGCCCGCCGAGATACAGGATGTTGCCCTGAATGGGGCGGCCCTGTGCCAGACCGGCGATGGTCTGGTTGACCACGGCCTGATAGATGGAGGCCGCGATGTCCCCCGCCTGCGCACCCTGGTTAATCAGGGGTTGGATGTCGCTCTTGGCAAAGACGCCGCAGCGGCTGGCGATGGTGTAGGTGCGGGATGCGCCTTGTGCGGCCTTGTCCATCTCATCGGCACCCATCTTCAGCAGGGTAGCCATCTGGTCGATGAAGGCACCGGTGCCGCCGGCACAGCTGCCGTTCATACGGACCTCGGTGCCGTTTGTCAGGAACAGAATCTTGGCGTCCTCGCCGCCCAGCTCAATGATGCAGTCTGTGCCGGGGGTCAGGCGGTTGGCCGCTACGCGGGTGGCAAAGACCTCCTGCACAAAGGGAACCTTGCAGCTGTCTGCCAGACCCATACCGGCAGAGCCGGAAATGGCTAAGTAAGCGCGGCCATCGGGCAGATATTCGGCGGCAACCTTTTCCAAAAGTGCCCTGCCCTTCTCTAAAATATGGCTGAAATGCCGCTCATAGGTAGAAAAAACAATTTCTCCGGCATCGTTCAGCACAACACATTTAATGGTGGTGGAACCAATGTCCAGACCAACTCTCATAGGGTTTTGCCTCCTGCGGGTATGCGTGATTGCGGGATACCGTGCACCGGGTCTGCCCCAAGGCGACACAATATCAGCTTATATTATACAGGCTTCGGCAGCGTTCGGCAAGAGTGTAGCAGGGAAAAAACGCAGTCAAATCCGGAAATATGTTCTAAAAGGGCGAAAAGCGGAAAACAGGAAGGCGGTGCAGGCAAACACCTGCACCGCCTTCCTGTCAAAAGAAAAGAGGAGTATGGATGAAAAACTTAGGAGTCCTGTTCATGGGTTCGGGTCCCTGCTCCCTCCCCCGAGAACACTTATAGTATACCCTTCATTTGTGACAAAGTCGTGAAGGAAAATTCAACAAATTAAGAAGGGTTTGTGAACAAACGAACGGCGGCAAACAAAACCACCCGGCATAAACCGAGTGGTAAAATGTAAAATCACGCTTCGTCCGAGCCCAGACGGTCGATCTGATCCTGCAAAAGCTGGGATACCGGGCGGCGGTTGTTGCGCAGACGATGGGCCGGGGCAGGCTGTGCGGTGTGGTGCACCGGCTGGGCTTTCGCCTTTACGCGCAGGCGCTCGGCGGGCTTTTCCGGGGCGGCGGGGCGCGGCGGATTGACGGGAATATCCGTCTCCGGCGTGCCCTGTGCAAAGCTGCGCATATCAGTGCCCAGCTCCTTCAGCTCGGCCTCGGTCTGGTCCAGCGCCTGATAGATGGCCTGCGTCAGGCCGTCCAAATCCAGCGTGGCGGCGCTCAGGCGTTCATCCACGCGGGCCAGACGCTCCCGCACCAGCATCACGCCCGAAGCAATATTGCGGGCGTTCTCGGCCATACGGCTCTTCTGGGCATCGGCCTGTTGCTTCAGCTCGCGCTCGGCACTCTGCGCGTAGGTACGCGCGTCCGCCAAAATCTTACCGGCCTCCAGCTTGGCCTCCCGCACCACATCAGAGGTGGGGGCCGGGGCTGCGGCGGTGTTCAGGGCGCGTGCGGCGGTAAGCTGCTTCTGCAGCTCATCCACCTGCTGCTGCAAATCGTGGCACTTCAACTGCCAGATATTGGCATTCTTCTGGCTCTCGCGCTGGGTTGACTGGAAGGAGGCAGTCTTTTTCTTGATCGTCTCCAACTGCTCGTCACTCTCGCGCTGCTTGGTCTCGGCGGCATCGGCGCGCTGGGTGGCGGCGGCAAGCTCGGCACGCAGGGCATCCATGCGGCTGTCATAGCTGCCGCGCTCACTGCGCAGCTCGTCCAGTTTGGACTGCAGCTCCTGCAGCTGGCGCTGGTATTCCAGTTCGTGCTGCTGGGCCTCGTTGGCCAAGGCGTTCATGTAAGCCAGCACGTCATTTTTATCAAAGCCGAACAAGCTGGAACGGAAGCCCTGTTCCTGAATGTTCATGGGTTCAGACGGCATGGCTTTTTACATCCTCTCGCAAAAAAATCATCAAGAACGCTTGTTCAGGATGCTGAGCAGGTCATCAAAGTAATCGCCGTCATCCTCTTCCTCGGCCGGGGCAGCGGGCTGGGTGGACACAGGGGTGTCCATGCCAGTGCTGAAGCTCTGGGTGAAGATGGGGTTGGGCATAACAGGGTTGATCTGCGGCTGGGCGGCAGCGGGCTGTGCAGGCTGTGCGACCGGCTGAGCAGCGGGCTGTGCGGCAGGCTGGGCAGAAGCAGCTGCGGCGCGCTTGGCGTCCACGTGGGCCTGAATGGGCTCGTCCACCTCGGGCGTGCTCTCGAAGCCGGTGGCAACAACGGTGATGCTCATCTCGTCGCTCAGGCGCTCATCGAACGCAGTACCCCAGATGATGTTGGCATCGGGATGGGCGCTCTGGGTAATCATGCTGGCAGCGGTCTCGACATCTTCCAGACCGATGTCGGGGCTGGAGGTGATGTTGATGATAACGCCGCGTGCACCGGCAATGCTGGTCTCCAGCAGCGGGCTGGAAATGGCAGCCTTGGCGGCGTTCTCGGCCTTGCCGGCACCCTTGGCAACGCCGACGCCCATGTGGGCAAAGCCGGCATCCTTCATGATGGAGCGCACGTCAGCAAAGTCAAGGTTGATGAAGGCAGGAATGTTGATCAGGCTGGAGATGCTCTCGACGCCCTGACGCAGAACGTTGTCGGCGGCCTCAAAGGCGTTCATCAGGGTGATTTTCTCCTGGCTGATGAGCTTCAGACGCTCGTTGGGAATGACAATCAGGGAGTCAACGTGCATCATCAGGGAGGCAATGCCCTGCTCGGCCTGTGCCATCTTGCGCTTGCCCTCAAAGGCGAAGGGCTTGGTGACGATGCCGACGGTCAGGATGCCCAGGTCATGGGCAGTCTCAGCCACGACAGGGGCAGCGCCCGTGCCGGTGCCGCCGCCCATACCGGCGGTGATAAAGACCATCTGCGCACCCTTCAGGGCGTTGGTAATCTCGTCCTTGCTCTCCTCGGCAGCACGCTGGCCGATTTCCGGGTCAGCGCCGGCGCCGCGGCCCTTGGTCAGCTTGGCACCCAACTGAACCTTCTGGGTGGCCTTGGAGTTGAGCAGGGCCTGCTGGTCGGTGTTCATCGCAACGAACTCGACCCCGGACAGACCGGACTCGACCATGCGGTTGACAGCGTTACCGCCGCCGCCACCTACGCCGATGACCTTGATATTGGTTACATTTTGCATTTCTTCGTCGAGAACGAATGCCATGAGTGTATCCCCCTAAAAGTGAAGTTGTGAAACCGGATACCTGCGTGCACCCGGCAAAGGGGCACACTAATCCGCGATTTTTTACATATAACTGATTATTAGAATATCAAATTTTGCTTGCAATTTCAATACCTAATAAACAAATTCATAAAAAATTGCGGTTTGGTTCGGCCTTTTGCCAACACAAACCGCAAAATTGTATAATTTTTTGGTGCAATACTACAGATTTTGCATAAAAGTGTGAAAAATCAGCGGCCCGCCGCCCCGGTCTCACAGCGGCAGTGTGCACCCAGCCCGCACAGGGCCCCGGCCAAATTCTCGTATCCGCGGCGGATATGCCCCGGGTCATGCAGGCGTGTCTGGCCTTCCGCGGCGAGGGCGGCTACAGCCAGCGCCGCACCGCCCCGCAGGTCGGGGGCGGTCACGTCCGCGCCGTGCAGGGCGCAAGGACCTGTCAATGTCAGCCGACGCCCCTTTGCCGTGCAGGCTGCGCCCATGGCGACAAAGCCCGCCGCACAGGCAAAGCGGTTGGCAAACAGGCTGTCATAAATTGTGCTCTCCCCTTCTGCCGTCAGCAGCACGGCGGCGGCCAGCGGCGCGGTGTCGGTGGCAAAGGCGGGCCACGCATCGGCGTGCAGCTGTACCCCGCCCCGCAGCGGCACAGTGCGATCCCGCGCCAGCCGCACACCGTCCGCCGTGCGCACCGTCTGCACGCCGGTGCGGGCCAGAAACTGCAGAAAGGCGTCATACAGGGCGGGGTCACAGCCGGCAATCTCCAGCTCGCCACCTGCCGCGGCCAAGGCGGCGGCGTAGGTGGCGGCGGCAATGCGGTCCGGCAGAGGCCGGTGCACCGCGCCGCCAAGCGGACGTCCGCCGTCTATCACCAGAAGGGGCGTGCCCTCGCCGGAAATGCGGGCCCCGCAGGCGCGCAGGAAGCGCACTAAGTCACAGACCTCCGGCTCCCGCGCTGCCCCGCGCAGCACGGTCTGCCCCTGGGCACAGCACGCCGCCATGACGAGGGTCATTGTGGCCCCGACGCTGGGCAGGCGCAGGGTGAAATCCACACCGCGCAGCGGGGCGCGGCGGCGCAGCGTCACGGCCATGCCCTCCAGCTCCACCTCGGCTCCCATCGTGGCCAGTCCGGCAAGGTGAATGTCCACCGGCCGCGGGCCCAGACGGCAGCCGCCCGGCAGCGGCAGGCGCACTAGACCGGTGCGGCAGAGCAGCGGTGCCAGATAAAACACCGAGCTGCGCATCGCCCCGGCCAGATGCTCCGGGATTTCGCCGCAGAGATTTTCGGCGGGCCGGGTGCAGAGGTCGGCTCCGCAGCGCCGTGCATTTGCCCCCACCGCCTGCAGCAGTGCAAGGCTCGTGTCCACATCGGCCAGCCGGGGTGCCTCCAGCAGACGGCAGGGCGCGCCGCACAGCAAGGTGGCCGCCAGCAGCGGAAGGGTGCTGTTTTTTGCCGCTGCCGGGCGTATGCAACCGTGCAGCGGGTGGCGGCCGGTAATGGTAATCGTCTGCATGGGCGGGGCCTCCTAACTGGGTGACAGAGAACGGTCACACAACCATATAAACCACAACGCCGTAGGGGCCGGGCACGCCCGGCCCGGTTGTGTCCCATAAACGGCAGCTGCCGGAAGGTTTCCTCCTCATCCGGCCCTGCGGGGCCACTTTCCCCCCAGGGGGAAGGCTTTGGGAACTTCCCTTCAACATATATGCCGACTGCCCCGCCCGGTATTACAGCAGCAGCGGCTGTATCTGCACGCCGCGCAGAGCGGCCTCCAGCGTGTCGGGCAGAAGGGTGAAATCACTTTTCAGGCTGCAGGGCTTTTTGTAGCTGTCATCCTGCCCGAAGGGCACAAAATAGTAGTTCCGCCGCTGCAAAAGCTGGCCCAGTGCCGGGGCGCTGCCGGAAAGGCCATCGTTGGTAGAGGGCGCAACAATGACGGGCCGCCCGCCGCGCAGCAGACTTTTGGCGGCCAACGTTACCGGCGTTGCGCTGATGCCCGCGGCCAGCATGGCTATGGTGGTGCCGGTGGCCGGGGCGATGATGAGAGCCTCGGCCAGGCGCTGGGGGCCAAGCGGCTCCACGGCCTGCAGGGTGGTAAGCGGTGTGTGGCCGGTCGTTTCATACAGGGTCTGGCGCAGGGCCGCCGCCGTGCCGAAGCGGGTATCCTGCGTGGCGGCGCTGATGCTTACAATGGGCAGCAGCTCCCACCCGCGGTCAACCAGCGCCCGCATCTGGGGCAGTACGGCGGAAAAGCTGCAAAAGCTGCCGCACAGCGCAAAGGCGGCTGTGCGCTTTGACTGGGTGCTCATGGGGTGCTCCTTTCCTCGTCACCGCGCTCCTCCAGAATGGCAAGCACGGTCTGGGCAATCAGTGCACCGGCGGTCTGGGGTGCACAGCGGCCCGGCAGGGCCAGTGCGTGCTCGGCGTGCAGGCCGAGGGCCTCCGCCGCGGCAAAGTCTGTGCCGCCGGGCAGGCTGGCCAAATCTATGATGACCGCCCCACGCGGCAGCTTTTGCAGCAGCGCCCGGGGCAGCACCGGGGCGGGTATCGTGTTGATGACGGCGTCAAACCCCGGCAGCAGGGCGGGCAGGGCCGTAAG
>OLJA01001341.1_pt1 | contig 12709 bp, 11 predicted proteins | sample 1601401 | NCBI WGS metagenome assembly OLJA01 (sample SAMN01915217, study PRJEB22387) | human gut metagenome | isolation source: stool | host: Homo sapiens | place: USA | reverse complement strand
TAATAAATTAAAATATCTCGTTTAGTTGTATTTGTATTTTGTATTGTAGTTTTCGCTGTCTACCTGTGAAGGTGGGCAGCGCTTTTTTTATCCGGTAAGTAAAAAAATACATCGGATAAGGTATACACTGAGAGAAACGTGCGTTATTCCAATAAAAGACCTTATGCATATGAAAAAAATTATTGGATTGATAGCCATTATCTGCAGTTTTGGATGTACTGCAGAACACCTCTACGAACCCCAGTCGTCACTGACCGTTACCGGAAATACCTACTACGGTTTTCAGGAAGAACATTCGCGCAGCCTCTCGCTGCAAATGCTCCCGGAAGAAAGCCGGATCTCCCTGTTTGCCACCGGAGGCATCGAAGCCCACAATGCCATACTGACCTTCCGCCAGGGAAGGTGGCAGCACACACTGGAATGGAAACACACGCCGGAACCGGTGCATCTCTCATCCTATTACCCCGTTTTTCCGGAAAATCAGAACGGTTTTTATGAATCCGACGGTCTCCTGAAAGATTTTCTGTACTGCAGACAGCAGGTGGCCTATAAAGAAAATATCGCACTGGAATTCAAGCACCTGTTCTCCCTGCTGACCATAGAGGTAAAAGAGGGGCTCAAAAGCAACCTCAGACAACTTGCAATTACTCCATCCCAACAGATTTCCTCCATCGATCCTTACTCCGGAAAGATGGAATTTGCCACCGGAGAGCCCAGGACCTATGTGCTCGAAGGCAACAAAGAGGGCAGCTATTCTTTCCTGATTCCTCCCGCTCCACAGATGAGCATCCGCATCCGGCTGACTTATTCCGACAACCAGACCAAGGAAGCGGACCTGTCTCCAAGGGACTATCAGCAGAACCGTCAATATATCTGCCGGCTGACTCCCTCCGAAAAAGAACCGGGCATCTATACGGGTGAGGACCTGCTGGCCTTCACCCATCTGATCAACGGGAATCCTTATAAAGACCGCAGACTGGAAGAATTCGGACATAGCCAGGGAATCCGGACGGTCTACACCCTGCAGAATGATATCCGGCTGACACCCGCCGAAAGCAAGCAGATACAGCCCATCGGTTATGTTCCGGTAAAAGGGGACAAGAAAGGGTTGAAAGACTGTTTCGACGGAAAAGGAAATACCATATACGGATTAAGTTTATATCCGTTCCATGATTCAAATTATTTAGGACTTTTTTCCTATATTTCCCCCGAGGGTGAAGTGAAAAACCTGACTCTTTCCCATGCTGAGATAGCCCCGAGTACATGGAGATACCGGAATATAGGACTACTTTGCGGATTGAATGGAGGAACCATCAACAACTGCCGGATTACGGACAGTCGCATTAAACCCCAGTACCAATTGTATCTGGGTGCGATAGCCTGCTACAACAAAGGAATCATCCTCAACTGTTCGGTAGAAAATACCTCTTTCTACAATATCAATCCTAATGGAAATACCGGAGGTATCGTAAGCGAGACAGATGGAAGTGTGTTAAACAGTTATATTGCGCACTGCGATTTGAAGAACATTCTGATAGGTGCTGGCATATGCCATAGAGTTACCTCTGGCGGAGTAATCCAGAACTGTTATTCACACCAGAATACCCACAAGCCCAAAGTGGCGGAATATGCGCACATCGTCTATGAAACCAGCGGATATATCAGCAACTGTTATTACATGAAGGAAAGCTCATTTACACGGCCGGTTTACAAGAAAAGCAGAAGCAGCAAGAACTTTAATACCTATCCTTATGAAGCGGAAAGTTTTCTCATTATCAGGAATGACAACAGCAGGCAACCGGTAGTCAATGCACTGAACAACTGGATCCAGACCACCGGAAAGAGTTCGTCCGCTGGGCGGTATGATCAGGTTGTATGCCCTTGCCAGTCTTGTAATAGAATCAAGAAGAATTGTAACGTCTTTTTTATGTTCCACCAGACGACGTGCACGTTCTATTACCATTTCAGACACACGTTTATGATGTTCCGGAAGCTCATCAAATGTAGAATAAATGACTTCCACATTATCGCCACAGATGGCCTCCCTGATATCTGTAACCTCCTCAGGACGCTCATCGATCAGAAGAATGATCAGATGCATGTCCGGATTGTTTCTCAGAATAGACTTTGCCACATCTTTCAGCAAAGTTGTCTTACCGGCTTTCGGAGGAGATACGATCATTCCTCTCTGTCCTTTACCGATAGGGCTGATCAGATCTACGATACGCATGGCAGTAGTTCCGCCAGGCCGCTCCATGATCAGACGTTCATCTGGGAAGATTGGGGTCATATTTTCAAAATTGTATCTCTTCTGTCCCTCACTTGGATGGAAACCATTGATAGACGTCACATACAAAAGGGCACTGAATTTCTCCCCCTGTGTTTTAATACGGATATTTCCCTGAATAATATCCCCTGTCTTCAGATTGAATCTGCGGATCTGTGACGGAGAAACATAGATATCATTTTCTCCCGGAAGATAATTCTCACTTCGGATAAATCCAAACCCATCCGGCATAACCTCCAGGATTCCATTGGCCTTTTCGCCACTGTCAAGCTGGACCGTTTCAGCCGGAACACTGTAAGCGTTGCTTACATCCTCTTCTGTACGGTTCTCACTGGCTGCGCCTGTACGGGGCTGTTCCGTTTCCTCAGGTCTTAATTCGGCTGGCGGAACCACTTCTACAGGTTTCGCTACAGGAGTGCGCTTCACGAAGTTCTCCGGTCTGTTTTCCCCATTATAACTGTTCTGGCGTCCTACATTTTCATTTCTGCCATAATTATTGCTGCGGTACTCAGGATTACGCCGTATAATGGTACGGGATCTGGTTGGTGCTTCTCTTCTCTCCGGTGCAGAAACACTTCCCGAATTTTCTGTTTTTTCTGCTGCCACAGGCTCTGGTCTTGCAGGTATGGTATTCTCTTCTGCTGTTCCGGAAATAGTCTGCTCATTTTCTGCAGTCTGTTCTTTCCTGTCCTCTTCCAGCATACGTTCAATTAATTCAGGCTTTCTCATAGTAGAAATGCCCTTCAGTCCTCTGGCTTTTGCCAAGTCTTTCAGCGTAGCCAGGGATAATGATTCATACTTTTCTTTCATCAATCATCTACCTCTTCGACTAATACAATTCTAAAACACATTTCAATTTTGATTTAACGGGATACAAATGTCTGATTAGACAGAAGCTATATACTGAATTATAAAAACATCCTTCAAAAAACTTATTAAAGTTGATTCTAACACATTTCAGGCGCCGTGTCTACATCTATTCCAAATATATATTACTGTTCACTTAGGACCAGTGACCCCAATATATCTATCCCTGCCTGCAAGAAAGTGATAACCTTTGTTTTGTATTATACACACCTAAGGTTTTTCATTGCAAGAATTTTCTGTCGACACATATCCAGACTCTTCGACATAGTTACTGTTCACTCCATGACCAGTAACACGCTTCGATTATTTGTTCTCGTTTCTTGCCTGAAGTGCCATCTTCGCCTGAAGATTTCTCTGTGTCTGGTCAATTACGACTGCAAGGATGATAACCAGACCACGGATAACCTTCTGCCAGAACTCGGATACACCACACATTGTCATACCATCATTGATAACACCGATAACAAATGCACCGACTACAGTTCCGATAATGGTTCCGGAACCACCGCTCATGGAAGTACCACCAAGTACGGTAGCTGCGATGGCGTTCATTTCCCAGCCATCACCAGATGCAGGATGTGCTGCGGAAAGCTGTGCGGTGTTGATCATACCAACCCATGCTGCACAGAAGCCGGAGATCATGTAAACGATAATTTTGATCTTGTCTGCTTTGATACCGGAAAGACGGGCAGATTTCTCGTTACCGCCGACTGCAAGTACATACCATCCAAATGGAAGCTTCTTCAGGATGATAACGGAAATAATTGCAAGCACTGCGAAAATATAAACACCGGTAGGAATGCCGGCAATATTGCTTCCAAGGATCTTGAAGCCTGTGTTGCCAAGTCCGTCATAGCCCTTGATATCAGAGAATGTTGCACCGTTGGAACGAAGGTTCGCAAAACCACGGCAGATGTACATGGTACCAAGGGTAGCGATAAATGGTGCTACACCTAATTTTGTTACAATAAGACCGTTAACTGCACCGATGATGCATCCAACAACCAGCATGGTAATAATGATTACCGGAACGCTGAAGTAAAGGGTTACACCTGCAAATTTCAGTGTAATACCTTCCTGGATCATACCACCGGCAAGCATACCAACAAGTCCGACTACAGAACCAACGGAAAGGTCAATACCGCCAGTAATGATTACAAACGTCATACCAAGTGCAAGAATTCCATACAGGGCTACGTGCTTGGCAACCATGGTCAGTGTAGATGCTGACAGGAATGTGGTTCCTTTTACAATGGTAAAAAAGATAACCAGAAGTACCAGTACAATAAAGGTACGTCCTTTTAACAGTGTCATTAACAACTGATTATTATTTGATTTTTTGTTATTCATTGTTCTGCTCCTCCCCGGCTTACGCATTTCTTCCGGTTCCAAGTCCGGCATAAGATGTACGTACAAGTGTGTCTTCTGTGATCTCATCTCCGGTCAGCTCGCCGGTCTTTTTGCCATTTGACAATACAATGATCCTGTCTGCGATTGCCATGATCTCTTTCAGCTCAGATGAGATAACGATAATGGAAAGTCCTTTTTCCGCAAGGTCGTGAATGATCTCAAAGACCTCAGTCTTCGCACCAATATCAATACCACGGGAAGGCTCATCCAGAAGTAAGATCTTCGGCTTGGTCAAAAGTCCTTTTCCGATTACAACCTTCTGCTGGTTTCCACCGGACAGTGACAGGATTGGAAGTCTCTTATCCGCCACTTTAATATGGATATCCTTGATCTGCTCGTCAACTGCCGCATTCTCTGCTTTCTCGTCAAGGAACAGACCTTTTACATAATCCTTCATAGAAGAAATAGCGGTATTCTTGCCGATGTCAAGAGTCTGGATCAAGCCCTGGCTCTGACGATCCTCAGGTACAAGAGCAAAACCGTTTTTGATCTGGGCGGCAACATCTTTGATATTTAGCTTTTTGCCCTCATAGAGTACATCACCGGTGTGCTCCGGATGAAGTCCCATCAGGCACTCAAACAGCTCGCTTCGTCCAGCTCCCAGAAGTCCATAAACACCAAGAACCTCGCCTTTTTTCAGATCCAGGCTTACGTGGTCAAGAGTCCAGCCGCCGCCTTTTTTCGGAAGGCACATAGCCTTAATTTCCAGCACCTTCGGCTGTTTGGAAAGGTCAATGCTTCTCTCAAAACGGTGATACTGGGTGTTCTTTCCAACCATATTCTCTACGATCCAGCTGAGCTCAATGTCCTTTACATCAGCATCTGCAACGTATTTTCCATCACGAAGAATGGTAACGTGATCGCCAATCTCCATAATTTCTTCCAGACGATGGGAAATATATACGATGGAAATTCCGGCTTCCAGAAGCTCTCTCATAATCTTGAAAAGTACCTTAACCTCTGCGGCAGAAAGAGAGGACGTAGGCTCATCCATGATCAGGACACGTAAGTCATCCTGGTTCAGGTTTCGTGCAATTTCCACCATCTGCTGCTGTCCTACACGAAGATCTCCAACCATGGTTTCCGGTGGAATTTCATGTTCCAGACGCTGCAGGATTTTTTTCGCACCCTCTGAATGGGCTTTGTCATCCAGGAAAAAGCCTTTCTTTTTCTCATGTCCCATAAAAATATTCTGGTAAACTGTCATATTCGGGAAAAGAGAAAGCTCCTGGTGGATGATTCCGATACCTTTTGCACGGGCTGCATTGGTATCCTTGAAGTAAACCTCCTGGCCATCCATGTACATCTTGCCTGCTGAAGGCTGCTCGATTCCGGCGATCATCTTCATCAGGGTAGATTTTCCGGCACCATTCTCACCGATCAGAACGTTTACCTTTCCTTTCAGAAGATCGAAGGAAACCTGATCCAGAGCTTTGGTTCCGGGATAAATCTTATCAATTTTTTCACAATGGAGAACAACATTCGGATCATCAAACATAATGCTTCCTCCTTTTATTCAATCGTCAGCTCAACTGCTGTAACAGATACTGCATCTGTACCGGCTTCTGCGCCGCCTGTAAATGTAACAGTCTTGCCAACTACATTTTCGTCGATTCCAAGTGGGTCAATTACCTGTGCAAGCGCCTGCTTGTTCAGTTCTTTTCCATAGCTTGACCATTCCGTCTGGTTGGTAAAGCTTTCAAAATTCTTCAGAGACTGAAGGTCACGGATGGCGGTACTGGAGTTCGGTCCATCTGTCCGGACCTGAACCTCTGTAGTTCCGGTATATCCATCCAGTTCTACTATCAGATAATGTTTCGGGGTGTCTGTATTGTATTCTTTGATTTTTCCTGTGCCTTTTACTGCAATTGTTTCTGTAATGCCATCACCATTTAATAATTCAGAAAGATCCTGTGCCTTGTCGGAAATGTCCGCTACAACGGCTCCCCAGTCACCCTGGGACTCTGCTGCGGAATCAAATTCCTGTTTTCCTGTATAAGAAGCTTCTTCGCCAATGGGTACTACAGTTACAACACCACAGCCGGTAAAGGTTACTGCTGTACATGCGGCCAGAACTGCCAAAATTCTTCTGCTTTTCATAATCATCTCTCCCTGCTTTCTATTATAAAAGGCGGCGCTGGCGCACCGCCTTCCAAAGCGTGTTTAAAAAGACTTTCTGCAAAATATACCACAAAGCGGGGCATGCAGATTGTGCGAATAATTTTTCAAACACTCGTTCATTTTTTATAAAAATCTGTTTCCTGGCAGCCAGATTATTTAGCTTCTGGTTCTGTGTAAACAAATGCGTTCAGGCAATCTGTGTTGTCAGCTGTGATTGCTACACAAGGAACAAGCTGTTTCTCTTCTTCCGGAGCTGTACCGTTAAGGTAAGCGTCTGCCTGCTCAACTGCCATCTCAGTGATCAGAGCGATCTGCTGAAGAGCGGTACCAACCATGTCACCAGATTTGATGTAAGCGTTTGCTTCGTCAGATCCGTCAAGACCGATGATCTTAATGTCGTTACGTCCTGCATCCAGGCAAGCCTGAACAGCACCACATGCCATTGTGTCATTACCGCAGATAATACCGGTGATCTCTGGATTGGACTGAAGGATTGCTTCTGTCTTCTCATAAGCTTCTGTCTGATCCCAGTTAGCGGACTGCTGAGCTACCATCTCAAGATCCTCATACTCATCAATTACAGAATGGTAGTTATCAGAACGAACCTGGCAGTTTGTATCGGATTCAAGTCCAAGGAGCTCTGCGTATTTGCCTTCGTAGTTCATAGCCTCAACCCATACTTCTGCGATTGCTGCTGCACCCTGTGCGTTATCTGCAACGATCTGTGCTACTGCAAGTCCGGACTGGTTGATCTCACGGTCGATAAGGAAAGTCGGGATTCCAGCGTCATATGCTTTCTGAACTGCTTCGATGGAAGCATCTGCACCAGCGTTATCGCAAATGATTGCTGCTGCGCCATCGTTGATAGCTGCTTCGAAAAGCTCAAGCTGTGTAGCAGCGTCGTCATCGTGGGAAGCACATTTTACTTCGTATCCAAGTTCTTCAGCTTTCTCTTTCGCAATTACCTGCTCTGTGTTGAAGAATGGGTTAGATGTGGAAGGTGTGATACAGTAAATGATCTTGCTTCCGCCGCCTGGAAGTAATTCTGCATTCTCTTCAGCCATTACCGGAACTGTCATTAAACCTCCAACCATCGCTGCTGTCATAGCTAATGCCATTGCTTTTCTTGCTTTCATAATTACGTCCTCCTTGAAATATAATTAAGATCTGTTTTTGTTCGGTTTTCTCTCCGAACTGTTGATAATTTGATTATAAACGTTTGCATAAATATTTCAATAATCTTTTTAGTTTTATGTGTTATTTTGTATGAATGCACAAGGTTTTTGTTGTGATTTTAGTAAGTTTTTACTATAAAATCTATGTATTCCCAACCATCCATTAGTGCATTTATGTAAACGTTTATATAAACATTTATAAACAGTATGTAAAACCTGTCATGCAAATTTGGCTTGGTTTAATTGGTGTGTAATTAGGTTTATTACTTACAAAAAAAACAAGACAGCCGCTAAGTTCTCATGCAAGCATGGACTTTGGCGACTGCCTCGCATAAATTATGGAATATGTCGTTACTGTTCACTGGCAATGTTGCTCATAATTTACAACATTCCCAGCTCTTTCTTCACTTCATCCGCTCTCGGAATGGACGGTGTAGCGCCTGGTCTTGAAACAGCAATGGAGGAGGCCTTTGCAGCCATTCTCAGCGCCTCCTGGATGGATCTGCCCTCGATAACTGCAGCAATGAAATATCCTGTAAATGTATCACCAGCCGCTGTGGTATCCACAGCTTTTACCTTGAAAATATCCTGGAAAACTTTTTCTTTTCCATCATAATAAACAGCGCCGTCACTTCCAAGTGTAAGCACGAAACGTGCATTAGGAAATTTCGCAGCCATGGCATCCAGGATCTGATCTTTATCCTTGCAGCCAGTAATCTGTTCACCTTCAATTTCGTTTACGAGAAACAGATAAACCTTACTGAGATCGCAGGTGCTCAGCTTGTCATCAAAAGGTGACGGATTCATAACGATCTTCATCTTTTTCTCATAAGCCTGGTCAATAATGTAGTCCAGCATATTGATCTCATTCTGCAGAATCAGATAGTCTCCTTCTCCAAAATCAGCAAGAACTTCATCTACAAATTCCTTTGTCTGCATCTGGTTGGTTCCACCGTATAAAATGATGCAGTTCTGGGCATTTTTGTCCACCTGGATCATGGTATGACCACCCTTTACCGGAAGTCTGCGGATATATTTGGTGTTTACACCAGCTTCCTTACAAGCCTCTAACAGAATATCTCCATCTGTTCCCACGATTCCCGCATGATAAACCGGCACCCCAGCCTTCGCCAGTGCAATAGACTGGTTCAGTCCTTTTCCCCCGCTGAAAACTTCCAGCTTGGAAGAATGCTGGGTTTCACCGCCTACAATGATGTGATCTACGGAATACACGTAGTCTACGTTTAATGAACCGTAATTTAGTACTTTCATGTAAAAATCCCTCCGTTTTTCATTGCTTATTTCGTTTTACTGTACAAATTTCATCTGAACAATATTTATGTCTATATTATGTTGTAAAACTATCCCTACGTCAATCAGAATTTCATCGTTGTCACCAAAAGAAAAAGCGGCTCAATCCATTTTCACGATTAAGCCGCATTCTTTTATTCATAGTAATATCTACAGCCGCAGACACATCTTATTACTTCGGAGCCTTCTGCAGTTTACTGAACATATCTCCCAGAAGTGCATCACGATAAATAAACCGAACCAGTCGCATCTCATGTCTTGTTTCATCCTGCTCCCATTTTAAATCCTGGGTCAGACGCGGCGTTGGAACCAAAGTGGATGGACACCAGTTTGGATTCACTACATAACCTACTGTAGATATATCCCAGATAATCCTTGAAGGCGAAAGCATGGAATCTGTCTTCGGTGCACCCTCATCGCCATAATCATCCAGCCCTGCACAATATGTCTGATGGAAAAGATCCAGCCAGTTCTGTGCCATTTCCTGTGACATCTGGCTTGTAACAGTCTCGCAAAGGTATGTTCCCACTTTACTTTTATCTTTAATATGATATTCCAGCTCTGGACCGGTAACAGAAAGATAAGAAGCAACAGACATACACGGTACTAGCACCAGCGGAACGCCGCTATCCAGAATTACCTGAGAAGCCAGCACGTCCTGTCCAAGGTTAAACTCAATTGCATGCGGCCAGTACAACGGCTGTCCAGACAACCATACAACAACCATTTTCTTGATGATTTCGGGATCCATCAAAATAGCGGAAGCAACGTTTGTAATCTCGCCAATTGCAATGACATAAAGTACATCTTCACATTCATGAACTCTTTTTACCAGATCCCTGGCAGCATCACTGTCCACGGGCTGATCTTTCACCGTCATGTACCTCTCAGATCCGCGGAATACTCTGTCTTTAAAATCCTCTCTTCCAAGAAGACCTAACAGCTTCAGGATTTCCTGGTAACTCAATTCAAGACCTTCCTTAAGATTTCCGGTCATAGGAATTGCCACACCATCGGTCTGCATCAACCGAGCAAAGAAATCTGAGGAAAAAGGGGCTGCATAGATTGCTTCCATCTGTATTTTTTCTGGTGAAAGCATTGCATATGAAATTGCAAACTGATCATCAACTTCATTATATGTATCTGAATCAATGACAACGTGGATTTTTTTTCGGGGAGGTTCCAGACGCTGTCTGCGCTCCTCTGGTGTTATAACTGGATATTTCATTTTTTATGACTCCTTTCCAAGCATTTATGAAGCACTCATAGCCTTTTGTCTGGCTGCTCTTTTTTCCTTGAGTTCTTCTATTCTTCCTGAATTCTCAAACAAAATCATTACAACCAGAAGGAAGAATCCAAGTACAACATTCTGGAATGTATCCGGAAGCCCTACTGCGATCAAACCGATAAAAATAATATTTAATGTAAACTGTGCGATAAATATTCCAATCGTCAGATCACAGATCCGCTGTAATACCAATGCCAACAGAACGCTGATCAACGGTTTAAACATAATTGTTACACTTCCAAGACTCGTCTGTGCCCCAACAGAGCCAGACTGACTTAGTGTAAGAATTGCAGCGATTCCGATAAATACACTTCCATATACGAATGATTTGCATTTTACCAGATCTGTTTTGATACCGGAGTTTTTCGCAACGGCTTCATTACTTCCTACAGCTCTCATATGGAAACTGAATACAGTATGATTAAATACAAAGTAAAACAAAACAGCTGATAGCAGGAAGATAATAACAATATTTGGAGAAGAACCAAAAATTGCATATTTATTATCAATTTGTACAAATCCGTAATGTCCTGCAAGTTTTGAACCAATGATTTCAAACACCATTGCCAGACCCATTGTCAATACAAGTGACGGAATTTTTAACCACCAGTTCAAAACACCTGTAATAATACCGACAACAATGGCACTGATAATTGCACCAAGGATCATTCCTGCAAACCCATACTGGGCTGCAAGAAGACCGCCGATAACACCGCTGATGACCAGACGTGAGCCAATGGTGAAATCGAATACTCCACAGATATTACCATAAGCAATGGCATATGCTGTGATAGTAGGTATAATTGTCTGAATAAAAATTGTATAAATACAATTCCAGTTACTGAACCTTTCAAAGCAAATAACCAAGAAGATCAGATAAACGATTACAGGCAGCATGATTACTTTCAGTGTATTTATCAAAAATCGTTTCATATAAATTTCATCTCCTTATTTTGCAATTGCATTTACAACTGCTTATTTGCTGTGACGCTCAACTACATCAGCAATAGAGAAGGTAGAAATCAGATCATTCATGTAGTCCATATCAATATCAGCATTGTAGAATTTGATCATTTTTTCTTTAATTTCGTCTGATGTGTAAACCGGCTCGTCGCCAAGGAAATACTCGTTGAACTGATCAGCTTCATCTGCTGTTGTAAGTTCAAGGTAAGGTGTAATAATGTTTGTAGGTCCATCTTCAACGATCGGAGTACCAATAACTTTGTTTACAAGGATAACTGCAGATACAAGCGGGTCAATCTGCTGCTGTCCACCGTAAGATACATGGAAAGTACCCTCTTTCAGGTAATCGCCAAGAGTTGTCTCGAAATCAATACGTCCGACTTTGATATCGCCAGCTTTACCATGGTCTGCAAGGGCTTTTTCAATTGTAGGAATTGCACCGCCGCAGTATGTTCCAAGTACCAGAATACCATTCATTTCCGGATATGCTGCAATATAACTCTCAATAGTCTTTGTCATATCTGTTGTTACAGTAATATCATAAGTTGTGTTCAAAATATTTACGCCAGCTTCTTCTGCACCTTCAGCAGCACCTTTATCACGAAGATCGGAAGAAGTATCACCTTTTGCAATATTGATAACACCTAAATCTGTCACACCCATGTCTGCCATTGATTTTACAATGTTAGAAGCGCAAGTCTCATCATCCTCATTGCAGCCGCCAGCGAACCATTCAGAATCATACATAGCTTCGCGGATGTCGTCATCGCTGATCGTACGGAACATTGTGCCCCAGTAAACACCAGCATCTGCACACATTGCATCAACTGCAGGAAGCATGGAATCAGAAGCCGGCATGAAAAGAATACCATCAACATCACGGCTGATCAGCTCACTGATATTATCGATCAGTCCGTCTGCGGAGTTATCAGTTACTACGTTTACCAGCTCGCCACCTGCTGATTCTACCGCAGCTTTTACGTTGTTGTAAATGGAAATCCAGGTTGGGTCTGTATTTGCAGTATCCCACGGAAATCCGATTTTGAACGGTTCCGGATCGGAGTTCTCTGCATATACGCTCACGCCAGAGAACATTGTTGCGGTCAGTGCTACTGTCATCCCGATTGCCATAAGTCTTCTTAATTTCATGTTTCTTTCCTCCTTGAAAATTATATAGTTTTTATTTTTTGAGCAAATGCTCATAGTTACAAGTTCAAAATCTGCTTACTTGATTACCGCCGCACTTCTGCGGTCAAAAGAAATTGCTACTACTACCACAGATCGGAA
>OLJA01001340.1_pt1 | contig 12725 bp, 8 predicted proteins | sample 1601401 | NCBI WGS metagenome assembly OLJA01 (sample SAMN01915217, study PRJEB22387) | human gut metagenome | isolation source: stool | host: Homo sapiens | place: USA | reverse complement strand
TGTTCCCCGAAGACAACCAGGTGCCGGCTGGCAAAGTCACCGGCACCGTGCGCTTCCCCAAAGGCATAGGTTCCGACGATTCGTGGGCATGGCTGCACACTGAGGCCACATCTCAAACGTCTCGCGACACGGACGGCACGTTGCATTTCACCGTCAGTGACCTGCGCACGAACCAGTACGTCGACCTCGTCGCCGCATTCGACAATGCCGGGGCAAGTGGCGTCGAACGTGTGCGTTCCGGCGACTATCTGGACGAATTGAAATCCACGGAAGCAAACAAGGAGCAGCAATGGCGTGACGGCCAGCGGCACAAAGCCCAGCTTACGGTCGCAGGTTGGCTGGTATGTCTGATTTTGGGCGGACTGTGCTGCGTACTGGCGATTCGTGGCGTGGTCTCTTCGAACCGTGAAGCCACCTACCACGGCGGCATCGAATACTGGCGTGAGTCGCCGCAAGTCAGCCCAGCCAGCGCCGCGCATCTGATCGATGTGGTGGACGATTCCAAGGGTGAACAGTCCTCGCGTGCCATGACGGCGACGGTGCTGGCATTGGTGGTCAAGAAAGCGCTCGCCGTATATCCGGGACCTGCCGACATGTATCGTGGCATCGACCTGAGCAGGGCGAACGCGGCCGATATGGCGCGCATGATTTCCTCCGATCCATCCCGTGCCTCTGCCGCGTCAAGTACTAGTACGTTGGTGATTCTGCCTCAGGCGCTATCCCATCGGGAAACCCTTGGTCTGAGTCGCTCCGAGGAAGCCTGCCTGCAACTGCTGATTCGTATTTCCGCACGCGTGGGTTCGCCGGTATTCGACTTTAACCAGATGAAGGAGGCTTGCTCCAGCTGGGAGAACGGCTATCAGGAGATGAACCATTTCACCAATGCCTGCGATATTGAATTCCTGCAATTGAACGCGGTCAGGGATGTCAGCGGACGTTGGATAGCGCCCACCATCTTCGCCATGGTCTTTGGCGTGATTGGAATGCTGGTCAATATTGGAAGCAATATCGCGGTGGCGTTGTGCTTCGGCGGCGCGTTCGCATGCGTCGGCACGTTCTGTTTAGCTACCGGACGCAAGGAAGGCCTCACCGAATCCGGACAGACCTATGCCGGAGAATGCTTGGGACTCAAACGGTATATGGAGGATTTCTCCAATTTCTCCGACCGTGGTGCGCTCGATTTGGTGATGTGGAACTGGTATATGGTCTATGCGGCCGCCTTCGGCATTTCCGACAAGGTGGCAAGGGAATTCGCCAAGGCGTACCCCGAAGTCAACGATCCGCAATGGCTTGACGCGTATGGGTACGATTCCCTCGGCTATTGGACGTATCGCTCCCACGCGTGGAATGGTATGTCCACTATGGGAGGCATGTCGACCGGTGCGTTTGGCGGATCGCAGTTCATGGGCGGCATCGGCGATATCGGCTCGCAGATAAGCTCCGGTTTCGCTTCGGTCAGTTCCACGATTTCCGCTGCGGCTCCATCGTCATCCGGTGGATCTGGCGGCTCCTTCTCCGGTGGCGGCTTCGGCGGCGGTGGCGGAGGCGGCGGCGGTGGAGGCGGCGGTGGCCGCTGATCCACGACATGCCGCCCGCCGTCGGACAACGTGACGCCCTATGACATTGCGATTGTCGGCATTGTGTTTGCCCACGCCCGGTCCGGCCTAGGAAGCCTACCTTTCGCCCATGGCGATTGGTAGGCTTTTCCATTGGCAGAACCTGAACGAGATGCCGTCCGACTTGGTTCCGACCCGGCTCCAACCGGCTCGCGCCTGCCGGAAGACACCACTTTCGAAGGAGAAGACATGACGTTGTTCCGTAATCTCGGACCGTTCCACACCACCGCCATCGGCCACGGCGAAATGCCGCTGACCATCGAAAACAACCGCGGCCACGACGTCGGCATCGAAACCCTGCACGCCTCGCTTGACGCCGGCTGCCGCCACATCGACACCGCATGGGCCTACTACACGCCGGGCGAAGAGGAACAGACCGGCGAAAAGCTGGTCCGCGAAGCGCTGGACACATGGAAGGGGCCGCGTGAGGAAGTCACCGTGGCCACCAAGGTCGGTCTGCGCCGCGCGTGGGATGGCGACAAGCCGATCTGGCCGCGCGACGGCAAGCCGGAACACCTCATCGAATACGGCAAGCAGTCCGCGCAGGCGCTCGGCGTCGACTCGATCGACCTGCTCTACCTGCATCGCCACGATCCGGAAGTGCCGTACAACGAGTCCTGCGAAGGTATCAAGGCGCTGCTCGACCAGGGCGTGGCCCAGTGGGCGGGCGTGTCCAACGTGAGCGTCGAACAGCTCAAAATCGCACAGGAGATTCTCGGCGACAAGCTCGTTGCCGTGCAGAACCAGTATTCGCCGATCCATCTGGAAACCCAGGACACGTTGGAATACTGCGCGAAGGGAGGTCTCGCCTTCGTGTGCTGGAGTCCGCTCGGCGGCTATCGCCACCCGTACGACGAGCACCTGTTCGACCCGTTCCGCGAAGTGGCCGCCAAGCATGGCGTGAGCTACCAGCGCGTGGTGCTGGCTTGGGAGCTGGCCAAGGGCGACCACATGTTCGTGATTCCGGGCGCACACCGTCCCGAAACCATCCTCGACTCCCTGAAGGCCGACGAGCTCGAACTCACTGACGAGGAGCTCGCCTTCCTCGGCTGAAAAAGCACTGCCCGTCCGCATTTTGTTAACCCAACCACTCAGCTCGGGTAGCAAAACACGGACGGGCATACGTTTTTGCGGAACCGGACGGCTATCGGGGATTACAGCACGGCCATCACGAAATCAGCTAGTAGTTTGACGCCGTACAGCGCCACCACCGCGCCACACACGCGGTTCATCGCGGTGACGATTCGCGGGCTGAACCTGTGGCTGAACAGCGACACCAGCAGGGTGATGCCGAAGAACCACAGTGCCGACGCGGTTTCCACGCCGGTGATGAACGGCGTGGACTGACCGACGGTAAGCGTCGCGCTGAACGCGCCGAGCATCAGCGTGCCGTCGATGATGGCCTGCGGATTGCACCACGTCACCACACCGGCGGTGACGATGGTGTGCAGCAGCTCGCTGTCGCCGCCGAATTTCGAAGTGACGCGTTGCGCAAGGCCCTGCGATTGCGAGGTCCGCGACTGCGGCGTTTGCGCGGCGCCATCATCACCACCCTTGCCGGGAAACAGCAGACCCGCGCCGATACGGATGACCACCAAGCCGCCGATCGCCAGAATGGCCAGCTTCAGCCATGCGTAATCCTGCATCAGCCTGCCGATGCCGAAAAAGCAGGACAGCGACAACGACACGTCGAAGAACAGTACGATCAGCGCGGTCAGCAGCGCGCGGCGGCGCGGCTTGGTCAGCGCCGAATCGATGACGAACAGATTCTGCATACCAATCGGCGCGACATACGCCAATCCCAACGTCAGCCCTTGGAAAAAGAATCCCATACTCGCCTCTTATCCATCCAAACATATTTGGTTGGTTGTAATCAACCCAGCCAAAACCAACCAAATTGCTCATTTTGTAATCGCAGGAAAAACCTCTATTCTGCGAAAAACAACGTAACCAGTGTCATATTGTATAGGTGTTGCTACAATAGGCAACCAGCCAAAAGCTGAGGTTTGCCTCAGCCAATCGCAGGACGGTCCACTGTCAGAAAGCAGATGCACCGACCGCGGAAAACGCCGAACCATACCGACACCACCAATGTGAAGGAGCGTCATGGCACGCATCGCGCCGCTGAACATCGATTGGAAACCGGACCGTACCACCGGCGAACCCGTCACCGAACAAATCGTCGGATACATGTGCGAACAGGTGCACAGCGGCAACTGGCCGATTGGCTCGCGTCTGCCGTCGCAACGCGCGCTCGCCGAATGGTTCGGCGTGAACCGGTCCACCGTCATCGCAGCCATCAACGAGCTGTCCGACTACGGCATCGTCGAAGGGCAGCATGGAGCGGGCACGCGAATCGTCAGCAACACGTGGTCGCTGATGCTGCCGGGCGCGCCCGACTGGGCCGATTACGTGGATTCCGGCTTCTTCAAAGCCAACAACGACACCATCCAAGCCATCAACCGGTACGAGTTCACGCCGAACATGACGCGCATCGGCACCGGCGAGCTCGACCCGCGGCTCTTTCCGAAAGCCATGTGGCGGCAGGTGCTCGGCGAGGCGGCGGACGAGATCGAAACGCTCGGCTACCCGCCGCCCGAAGGCCTGCCCGAACTGCGCGAGGCCATCGCGGCGCACATGCGCACCACCGGCGTCGACTGCACGGCAAGCCAGGTGCTGGTCACATCCGGCGCGTTGCAGGCGCTGCAGATGATTTCGGTGAGCCTGCTGCCGGCCGGCACCACCGTATACGCGGAATCGCCGAGCTACATCAAGTCGCTGCAGGTGTTCCAGTCGGCCGGCATGCATCTGGAAGGCGTGCCGATGGACGACGACGGCCTCAACGTGCAGGCATTGCGCGGCCTGCTGGCGGAAGGGGAGCTTGACACCGGCCGTCCGGCGCCGCTCAACGCGCGCAACCGCAAAGGCAATGCGATCCTGTACACGATTCCGACCAATCACAATCCGACAGGCGTCACCATGAGCGACAAACGCCGGCATGAACTGGTCGAGCTTTCCGTGGACAGCCGACTGCCGATCATCGAGGACGGCGCCTACCGCGACCTGTATTTCGAGGATGATGCCCCGCTGCCGTCGCTGAAGGCCCTCGATGAGACCGGCATGGTCATCACGCTCGGCAGCGCGTCCAAATCGCTGGCTCCCGGACTGCGCATCGGATGGCTGGTCGCCGCCGAGCCGATCGTGCAGCGGCTCGCCGACGTGAAAATGCAGATGGACTACGGTGCGAGCGTGCTGAGCCAGTGGACGTTCGCGCGATTCCTCACGAACGGCATGTACGACGAATACGTGGCCGGCCTGAAACGGGAGCTGCGGCACCGCCGCGACCGCGCGCTCGTTACGCTGCAGGAGAAAATGGACGGGCTCGCCCACTGGAACGTGCCGTCCGGCGGCTTCTACATTTGGATGACCTTCGACCGGCCGATACGCATGAACCGCCTGTTCCAGCTGGCCGCCGAACGTGGCGTGCTGCTCAACCCCGGCGACATCTACGATTTCGCCGCCGACAACTCCCTGCGCCTGAGCTACTCCTACACCACGCCGGAAGAGTTCGCCGACGCCGTGGACGTACTCGCCGCCGTCGCACGCGAGCTGGCGTAGCGCCTGGCGTAGCCCGAGCTTGCGTAACGGCTGGACGGGCTTTGCCTGTCCCGTGAATCTACGACAATATCTGATGGTCTTTTACGAGTAAGAGGAACATCCGTGCAAAGAAGAAACAAGCCAGAAGTGTTGGCCCCCGCAGGCAATTTGAGGGGACTGAAAACCGCGGTCGATTACGGTGCGGACGCCGTCTACTGCGGCGGCAAGGCGTTCGGCATGCGCAGCGCGCCGAAAAACCTGAGCCTCGAGGATTTCGAGGAAGGCGCACGCTACGCCCACGAGCGTGGAGCCCGCGTGTACGTCACCTTCAACGTGCTGCCGCGCAACAGCGAGGTGGAAGCCATGCGCGAATACCTCGGCAAGCTGAAGGACACCGGTGTGGACGCGCTGATCGTCTCCGACATCGGCGTGATGCTCATGGCCAAGCAGGTGGCTCCGAACCTCGAACTGCATGTGAGCACGCAGGCCGGCGTCACCAACTATCAGGCCGCCAACGCGTTCTACGAACTGGGCGCGCGCCGCGTGGTGCTGGCCCGCGAAATGGACCTGCAGGCCGTGCGCGACATCCGCGCCCGCATCCCCGACGACCTCGACATCGAATGCTTCGTGCACGGCGCGATGTGCATGGTCTTCTCCGGACGCTGCCTGTTCTCCAACTATCTGACCGGCCGCGACGGCAACCACGGCGAATGCGCGCAGCCGTGCCGCTGGAAGTATTCGATCGTCGAAGAGAAACGCCCCGGCCAGTACTTCCCGATCGAACAGACCGCGGAAGGCGCGTACCTGTTCAATTCGCAGGACATGAACATGCTCGCCCACATCGACGATCTGCTCGATTCGGGCGCGACGAGCCTCAAGATCGAAGGCCGTTCCAAGAGCGCCTACTACATCGCCGCCATGACGAACGCCTACAAGACGGCCGTCAACGAATACATGGTCCAGCGTGGCTTCGAAGATGCCGACGGCAATGTGCTGAAGCCGTTCCGAGACCGCGTGATCCGTCCCGGTGACCCGGAATACGGCAAGCCGGACACCGAGGATGCGATCATGGCCAATGCCGATGGCGCGTTCGCAGGCAAGCCCGACATCGACGCCATTCCCGTTGGGGGCGTGCCGTCCGGCAATATCGCGATTGGCGAGCCGGACAATCTGAGCTACCACGCACGCAGCACCCGACGCAAGTCGAACACCGCCGCCGAAATACTGCCGGAAGGCTGGCATCACGCCGGTGTACGACCGGCACCGCATGTCACCCTGCCGGATTGGCTGCTCGACGAGCCCGACAAAGTGGCGCACCGCGACTACTCCACCGGCTTCTACTATCCGGAACACAAAGTGCGGCAAAGCACCGACCGTTCCGCATACTTCCGCGCATGGCTCGTCGTAGGCGAAGTGCTGTCATGGAGTCCGGAAGACGGAGGACGCGTGACCATCATGAGCCGCAACAAGATCGAAGCCGGCCAGGAAGTCGAATTCGTGCTGCCCGGCGCGGCCCCCTTCGCCTACACCGTGCCTGCCGGCGGTTTCCGTGACGCCGACGGCCACTGGGTCGAAGCCATCAACAACCCGGCGCACGTCTTCTCCATGCCGTGCCCGCAGGAAGTGCCCGTCAACGCGGCCATCCGCTCGCGCACGAAAAAGCCGACGCTGAAAGCCGAATAGAAGACGGCAATCGCAAGCAGGCCTTCCAATCGCAAAACCAAGGAAAAACAAGACATGAGCAGCACACAATACGATGACGCGATCCTCGATTCCAACGCCATCGACCCCACTGACAAAAACGGCAACCCGATTCCCGTGACCATTCCGATCATGCTGGCCCCCGGCATCAAAGTCGTCTACACCACGCGACTCGGCGGCACCAGCGAAGGCGATTTCGCGCACTTCAACCTCGGCGGCAAATCCGGCGACAAACCGGAACACGTGCTCGCCAACCGCAAGGCACTCGCCGACGTGCTCGGCGCGAAAATCAGCCTTATCAGCCAGGTGCATTCCGGCGACGCGGTGGACGTGGACGAATCATTCGTCATCAACCAGCCGTTCGGATTCGACGTGTCCGGCACGAAGAAGCCGGAAGACGAGACGGACGGCGAAAACAACGCGACGGGGAATGACGGTGAGCCGACCGTCATCGAAGCCGACGGCCAAGTGACGTCCCGGAAGAACGTGGCGCTCGGCATGTTCGCCGCCGACTGCCTGCCGGTGCTCATGGCCGACCCCGAAGCCGGCGTGATCGGCGCAGCGCACTGCGGCCGTCGCGGTCTGCAGAAAGGCGTGATCGGCGCGACCATCGAGAAGATGGTGTCCAAGGGCGCCCAGCCGGAACGTATCATCGCCACGCTCGGCCCCTGCATCTGCGGCGACTGCTACGAGGTCGGTGGCGACATCGCCGACGAATTCGATGCGCAGTTCCCGGGAACCTTCACGTTGAGCCGATTTGGCCAGCCGGGCATCGACATCGCCGCGGCCGCCCTGCAGGAGCTTGCCAAAGCGGGCGTGCCGGCCGACAACATCGTCTCATCCCGTCCACGCGTCAACGCGGCCACGCAGTACCTGTCCGAAGACGAGGAACTGGCCGGCATCTGCGCCGCCGATGGCGAAGGCGATCCGAAGCTTTCCGAACGGTTCAACAAGATCCGCCGCAGCCTGTGCACGCTCGAAAACCCGCTGTGGTTCTCGCATCGCCGCGCGTCGCTCGCCAAAAAACAGCATGAAGGACGCATGCTGGCGCTGATCGTACGCGAATAATCACCATACGAGCCATACAAGCCACGCGATTCGAGTGATTCGCGTGGCCACTGTTGCGGATTGCGTGCAGAACCCGCCGCGGAACGGGGTGGCATGCGGCCGCGGCTTTACGGTGGAGCATATGAGTAAGGGAGAGCAGATGCAGGAACAGAAGATGCCGGTCGTGGCCGTGGTGCTGGCAGCGGGATTCGGCACCCGATTCGACGAGAACAACCCCAAGCAGCTGGTGTCGGTGGGTGGCAAGCCAATCGTCTGCTGGAGCATCGAGGCATTCGAAAACAACGACCGCATCAGCGACATCATCGTGGTGGTCAACGAACGTGTCGAAGAGACGGTGAACGAGCTTATCGACGAAGCCGGCTACGCCAAAGTGCGGGCCATCGTTCCCGGCGGCGCCGAACGCGTGGACAGCACGCTCGCCGCCTTGGACCTGCTCAAACAGGCCGGCATTCCCTCCGGCGCGAAAATCCTCATCCATGACGGCGTGCGTCCGTTCGTCGAGGAGCGGTCCATCGACGGCTGCATCGACAGCCTGGACCAGTTCAACGCCGCCACCGTGGCCTACGCCTCCACCGACACGATTCTGCTCACAGAGGATCTGGGCGATCGCAAGGTGGTCAAATCCGTGCCGGAACGTCCGAACACCTTCCGCGCGCAGACCCCGCAGGCGTTCCGTTTCGGCACCATCGTCAAAGCCTACGAACTGGCCGCCGCCGACCCCGACTTCCACCCGACCGACGACACGCGCGTGGTGGTGGACTACCTGCCCGACGAGCCGGTCGCCATCGTGGACGGTTCCGAAACGAACCTCAAAATCACCACGCCATCCGACATGCCGATCGCCGAAGGCATCGCCCGCAGCCTCGACCCCGAACACGCCAAGGAGGAAGCCAAGGCGCGCATGCACGCCGTGTTCGCCGAGGCGTTCTCCCAGATGCACAGCCGTTGATTTTCATCGAACGTTAAGTCCGTCGACGTGTCGGCAGACTTAACGTTCAACACATTCACCACGTACACTGGAAACCATGCAGCAGATCAACATCGTCATCTCCGGTTTCACGCCCTACGAAGGCATCGACGTCAATCCGGCCGTGCTCGTGCCGGCGGCGGTAGCCAAGCAATGGGCCGATCCGGCGCAATCGCAGGCGATCTCCGAAGAACTGCTGCAGGACATCGCCGTCACCGTCACCAACGTCACGCTTCCGGTGAGCTTCGCCAAAGCCTGGCCCACACTGCTGGAAGCCATCGAACAGGCCAAGCCGGACATCGTCATCGCCACAGGGCTCAAGCGCACCTCCCGTGGCATTCTGCTGGAACGATGCGCCACAAATCTCATGGATGCGGCCAAGCCGGATGCCGACAACGTGATTCCGCCCCGCCGCCCGATCGACCCGGAAGGTCCGGCCGCGTACTGGACGCGCCTGCCGTTGCGGTCGATACTGCACGATTTCGCCAAACACGAGATTCCCGCCGCGTTGAGTTCCGACGCCGGTACGTTCGTATGCAATTCGCTGTTCTACCATCTGCTCAACTGGTCGGCGGGCCAGGAACGTCGCATTCTGTCGGGGTTCGTCAGCCTGCCGATCGTCAACGGTCGGCCGCACGAACGTGGACTGTCGATCGAACAGCAGACCGCTCCGGTCGATGACGTGCTGCGTGAATCGGTACGATACTTCCTGCAACCCTCGTCAAGCGACATTCTGCTTGGCTGAGGACGGCTCCGCTTTCTACGGCACGATTTTCTGCGACATGTGAGTCATGCGGTTTCGACACGTGGTCGCGGACATACCGCCATACCCCCGACGGACTTTTTTCGAACGATTTCTGTGCTCTCTGTGAGAATAATGCATTTCGTCCTGCGTGCCGCCTGCTGACTGAGATAGAGTACTGAACGAGTGCGCGCTGGCAGATGCGCAAAGTGTAGGGAATTCGTGAAAGGAAAAGGGCATGGTTGAGCAGTTCCCAATCGTGTTGAGGGGGTACGACAAGGATCGAGTCGACGAGGCGTTCGCTTCGGCTCAGGAGACGGTGAACCGTCTGCGTGAGCAGGTCAAGGCCGACGACCAGACCATCCTTGAGCTGCAGGCGCAGCTGCAGGAGGAAAAGAACAAGAAGGCCGCTCCGAAGTCCTTCGCGTCACTGGGCGCCAACGCCCAGCAGATGCTCGCCAGCGCGGAACAGACCAGCGCCGAGCTGCTTGAACGAGCCAAGAAGGACGCTTCCGCGGCCCGCGCCACGGTGCAGCTGCAGGCTGAAACACTGCTGAACAACGCCAAAATCGACGCCAAGCGCATCATGGACGACGCCAACGCCAAGGCGGCCAAGGTGCTCGGTGACGCCAAGGACGAATCCGAAGCCATGAGGGCCAATGCCCAGCATGAGGTCGACCAGATGCGCAGCGAGGCCCAGAAGGCCGTGGTGGCGCAGCGTCAGACCGTCGATCTGGAACTGACCAACTCCCGTGAGGAACACGGCAAGCGTCTTGCCGCCGAACGCGCCACGCAGGAACGTGAGATTTCCGACATGCGCACCGAGGCGACCAGCAAGATCGCCGAACAGCGCAAGAACGCCAATGAGGAGATCTCCCGCCTGAAGAGCGAGACCAACGACCAGATCGAATCCGCGCTTGCCGAAGCCAACAAGAAGCTGGCGGACGTGCGCGAGCAGGTGTCCAAGATGATGACCGACGCGCAGCGCCGTGCCGCCGAAATCACCGACACCGCCAAGGCGAAGGCCCAGGAGATCACCGACGAGGCGGAGGTGCACCGCACCAAGACCATCAGCCAGGTCAACGCCGAAGTGGAGCAGATCCGCGCCGACATCTCCGCCCAGCAGGAGGAGGCCACGAAGAAGGTCAATGAGCTGCTCACCGACCTGAACGAGCGTCGCGAGGCCGCCAACAAGCAGGCCAGCGAGTTGATTTCCTCCGCGCAGAAGACCCGTGACGAGGCTGAGGCGTACGCTTCCAGCAAGCGTGACGAGGCGGACGCGAACGCGGCAAGCATCCTCAAGCAGGCCACCGAAGACGCCGACGAGCAGATCAACGAGCGTCGCGAGGCCGCGAAGAAGGAACTGGACGGCGTGCAGCAGCGCATCGCCGACCTGCAGAGCCGTGAGGCCCAGATCACGCAGCGCGTCAGCGAACTGCGTGCCATGTTCTCCAACGCGTTCTCCGGTTTCGGCATGAACGACCTGTCCGTGGTCAACGCCGTCGATGAAGGCGAGCCTTCCGACGCGCAATCTGATGACGACGCGCAGCACGACGATGAGACCGCCGCACCGGCAGACGCCGACACGCAGGATGCCGTCGAGAACGATTCCGCAGCCGAGACCGAGCCGGAAGGCGACGCCGAATCCGCAGACGCTTCGCAGAACAACTGAAACCATAGAAAGGGAATGGATAATGACCGACATCACGCCATTGAGCGGTGATGAACTGAACAAGCTCGTCGACGATTTCGAAGCAAGCGAGCACAATCGCATGGCCATGAACGCCGTCACGGCGGCCGGCATCGACAAGGTGGCGCGCAACTACGATCGCGCCCGTCTGATGCAGCGTCGTTTCTCCACCGTCGTGGACAACGGCACCGTCACCCATCAGGACCGTTCCGGCCGTTGCTGGCTGTTCAGCTCGCTGAACGTGGCCCGTTTCGTGGCCAAGCAGAACATGGGTCTCAAGGAGTTCGAGTTCTCCCAGAACTACGCCATGTACTACGACAAGCTGGAACGCGTCAACTACTTCCTGAAGGACGTGGCCAAGCTGGTGCGTGCCGGCGAGCCTGCCGATTCGCGTCTGATGCAGCATCTGCTGTCCGACGTGATGGGCGACGGCGGCCAGTGGACCATGGCCATGAACGTGTACAAGAAGTATGGCGCGGTGCCGAAGGACCTGTTCCCGGAGACTGAATCCTCCAAGAACACCGGTGAGATGAACGTGCAGCTGCGCCGCATGCTGCACACCGCGGTTGCGCATATGTACGCTGATCCGTCCGCGATCGATGCGATCATCGCCGATGCGGTCGCCGCCGGTCACCGTATTCTGACGATTCACTTGGGCGAGCCGCCGAAGAGCTTCGATTGGGAGTGGACCGACAAGGATGGCGAGTTCCACCGCGATGGCGAGATCACGCCTGTCGAGTTCTGGAAGAAATATGTGGGTTCCGCCGATTTGGAAAGCTATGTCTGCCTGGTGGACGATCCGCGTCAGGAGCACGTCAAGGGCAAGAAGATCGGCATCGAGCATCTGGGCAACGTGGCCGGGGGAGACCCGACCGAGTACCTCAACGTGCCGAACCAGTTCATGAAGGACTGCGTGCGTCAGATTCTTCAGGAACAGGGCATTCCGGTATGGTTCGGCGCTGATTGCCATCCGATGATGGACCGTGAGAACGGCGCGTGGGCCACCGACCTGTTCGAGTATGGCCGCGTGTATGACGTCGATTTCGATCTGGACAAGGAACAGCGTGTCCGTTTCGGCGATTCCGCGATGAATCACGCGATGGCGTTCGTCGGTGTGGATGTGGATGAGGATGGCCACACCACCCGCCGTTGGCGTGTGGAGAACTCGTGGGGAGACAAGATCGCCGACAAGGGCTACTTCACCATGAGCGACGACTGGTTCACCGAATACGTCTACGAGGTCGCCGTCCCCAAGGCCCTCCTTCCCGCCGAATACCTCAAGGCCCTAGAAGAACCCGCCACCATGCTCCCCGCGTGGGATCCGATGGGCGCATTGGCCAAATA
>OLJA01001334.1_pt1 | contig 12870 bp, 7 predicted proteins | sample 1601401 | NCBI WGS metagenome assembly OLJA01 (sample SAMN01915217, study PRJEB22387) | human gut metagenome | isolation source: stool | host: Homo sapiens | place: USA | reverse complement strand
AAATACCGACCTCCAATCGTTAGATTTTTAGGTCTAACTTTTGGGGGTCGGTACAAGCCGCCGATATGTAATGTCTTTTTTATTTATCCAGAATCTCTCTTAATACAGCAAGACCCTGTTCCATTTCATCTTCTGTCAGATTACCATATCCAAGCACCAGTGTCGGAACTTTCTTTTCCTTTGGCTTTTGAATCACATATTCACCCAGTCCATGAATTTCAATATGCTGCTCTCTCGCCTGCTCTACCACCTCTTCTTCCTTCCACTTCACTTCCAGTTCTACCAATACATGCAAGCCGGCATTATCACCGTAAATGCGGCAGACCCAGTCTTCCTGCTTTAAAAGACGCATAAAAGTATCATGCTTATTCTTATAGTTATTACGCATACGGTTCAGATGCCGTTCAAAATGCCCTTCTTCCATAAAATGGCACAATACTTCCTGACTGTTCCGCGGCACCGTACAGGCATAGAAACCACAGGAACTGTGGTACCGCTCCATCAGGGAATGGGGCAGTACCATAAAACTGATTCGAAGAGATGGTGCAATACTTTTTGAAAAAGTTCCTATATAAATCACATGTTCTCCGGTATCATTTCCCCACAAAGCCGGAATCGGCTTTCCTTTATAACGAAACTCACTATCGTGGTCATCTTCTATGATATAACGTTCTTCTCCTTCAGATGCCCACTGTAAAAGTTCCAGCCTTCTTCGCAGCGGCATGACATTTCCCAACGGGAACTGATGGGATGGCATGACATAAACCATATCCGGATTTTCTTTCCGGATAGCCTCCATACAAATTCCATCTTCATCAATTTCTTCTGCCAGCACCCGATATCCCATATTACAGAAAGTATAATATGCCTGCAAATAAGTATAATTCTCCATTGCCACTTTCTTATCCCGCCCCATAATCTGAGCTAACAATAACAGAAGATACTCATTACCGGCACCAAGAAGAATCTGTTTTTCATCGCAGACTACCCCTCTCGCCTGATAGAGATAGCGGCTGATTGCCGTTCTAAGATTCAGTTCTCCCTTCGGATTTCCCGAAAGCAATAAATCCGGGTTATCCTCCGGCACTACACTCTTATGCATCCGATACCATATTCCATAGGGAAAATGCTTCCGGTCAATCTCATATGGAGAAAAACTGATTTCATACTGCTTTTTCTGCCGCTCCATGAGTCTTCCCTCTTCTGGCTTTTCCTGTCCACGGCTCAGCTGATACAGCATGCTGATATCGCATACAAAATAGCCTGCACAGGGTTTTGGTTCAATATACCCCTCTGCTGTAAGCTGTTCATATGCCAGTTCCACGGTACTCCTGCTGATTTGCAGATTTTTGGCCATAAAACGAGTAGACGGTAATTTTTCCCCCGGGGAAATCTTACCGTCTGCTATATCCTTACGAATATATTCGTAAATCTGCTCATAAAGTGCGTGTGGAGAATCCGGCTGTAAATCAATCCATAATTCCTTCATCCCGTTATCCACCTATCGGTTTTTCTTAAGCTCTTTTAAAATAATTTCTTTTAATTCCAAGGATTTATCCTTAATCTTACGATTTGCACTTGCAGAACTCAAAACACGGCTTAAGCATTTTGATGTTACATCATACTGCTTATAATGGAATGCCATATTTGCAAGAAGATAATCCATAGTACTCTGATCCATTCCACAAATCGGGAACATCTCTGTACTTACTGCCTTCATCATGCCATCATAGGCCTCTTTATAGAAAGATTCCTCTTCCTGTCTGCAGGCTGCTGCCTCTTCTTTTTTACCGGCAGTCTCTAATTCCTCTGCTTTGGTGCGAAGCAACCATGCAAGAATCAGACAGTTATATGCTTTTTCACTGGTTCTCGCTTTCTTTACCATCGAATTAAACAGGGATAACTTATGCATTTCAATTGCCTTATCATAATCCCATGTTGCATCGTCAGATGGTGCCTGCGGATGAAAATTCCGGCTAATCTGTTCCTTAATCAATTTAATCTGACCCATGGTAATATGTTCAAAATAACGATTCAGTGAAGTATATCCGCAATTCGGGCAGGATGCCACATCATATTTCAAAGAATCCACATACTGCTGTCTCGGTCTCAAATCTGCATCCGGCTCCAATCGCTTCACCTTACCGGCTTTTACCATTTTCGTCTTAAATTCTTTATCACATACCGGGCAGCGCACGGTCTTATCTAAAAGGAAATCCTCTTCCTTTGGCTGTACTACGGCTGTTTCTACTTTTTCTTTTGTTTTCTTTTCTGCTGCTTTCTCATCGGCATAAAGGTCTGTACTGTCAGTTGCCTTTATTCCGAATTTTTCCAATCCAGAAAATAAATTCATATCTATTCCTCCGCTCTACTGCTGAGCTGGCAGTTTATAAGAACTCTTTAGTGAAACGATGCGGTTAAATACCAGTGCATCTTCTTTTGAATCTTTCGCGTCTACACAGAAATATCCCTGTCGTACAAACTGGAAGCTGTCATATCCTTTTGCATCTGCAAGACCTGGCTCTACATAGCACTCTTTTAATACGGTAAGAGAATTCGGATTTAAGTTCAGGCTTCCGTCTTCGTTATATACGCCCAACTCTTCGTCCACAATATTCTCGTATAATCTTACTTCTGCTTTCACTGCGGTTGGTGCTGCTACCCAGTGAATGGTTCCTTTTACCTTTCTTCCATCCGGGCTGTTTCCGCCTCTGGATTCCGGGTCATAGGTACAGTGAATCTCTGTCACTTTTCCGTTCTCGTCTTTTACAAAGCTGTTGCATTTCACAAAATATGCATGCATCAGACGCACTTCGTTACCCGGGAACATACGGAAATATTTTCTCGGCGGTTCTTCCATGAAATCTTCTCTGTCAATGTAAAGTTCTCTTGCAAACGGAACCTTACGGCTGCCTAGAGCTTCATTTTCCATATTATTGACCACATCAAAGTATTCTATCTGATCTTCCGGATAATTGTCAATAATAACCTTAATTGGATCTAATACTGCCATCACGCGGGAACGTTTTAATTTCAAATCCTCACGGATACAATATTCTAACATTGCATAATCTACCGAACTGTTTGCCTTGGAAACGCCGCACAGCTCTACAAACATTTTAATAGACTCCGGTGTAAAGCCTCTTCTTCTCAAAGCGGCAATGGATACCAGACGCGGGTCATCCCATCCATCTACAATATGCTCCTCTACCAGCTTCTTAATGTAACGCTTACCGGTTACCACATTGGTAAGATATAATTTTGCAAACTCAATCTGCTTTGGTGGATTCTCATACTCTAACTCACGGACAACCCAGTCATATAAAGGTCTGTGGTCTTCGAATTCCAGCGTACAGATAGAATGTGTAATTCCTTCAATGGCATCCTCGATTGGATGTGCAAAATCATACATCGGATAAATGCACCATTTATCCCCTGTATTCTGATGAGTCATATGTGCCACACGGTAAATAACCGGGTCACGCATATTCATATTTGGAGAAGCCATATCAATTCTGGCACGCAATACCTTCTCACCGTCTGCATACCTGCCATCTTTCATTGCTTCAAACAGTTCTAAGTTCTCTTCTACACTTCTACCGGCTGACGGATCTTCTTTTCCCGGCTCCTTTAAGGTTCCGCGGTACTCGCGCATCTCTTCTGCGCTTAAGTCAGAAACATATGCTTTCCCTTTCTTAATCAGTTTTACAGCTGCTTCATACATCTGGTCAAAATAATTGGATGCGAAAAACAATCTGTCGCCCCAATCCGCACCCAGCCATTTAATATCCTCTTTGATTGACTCTACGAATTCGCTTCGCTCTTTGGTCGGATTGGTATCGTCAAAACGCATATTAAATAAGCCGTTATACTCCTGTGCAAGTCCATAATTTAAAAGAATAGATTTGGCATGTCCGATATGCAAATAGCCATTTGGCTCCGGTGGAAATCTGGTATGCACCGTTTTACAATGTCCTTCTGCTAAATCTTTGTCAATAATCTGCTCAATAAAATTCTTGGAGACAGCTTCGTTTTCCATTTTGTCTTCCTCCTGGGTTCGTTTCTTCACTAATATATCTATTATAAAGTCAAACGCCCGCTAAATCAATAACGATTTTTGGAGTTCCGTCAAAATGTTGTCCGGTCGCGTTTTCCTTTTCTAGCTGTGCTTAATATGCTGATGGGTAAACAGGTGATCCTGACAATATTCGTAATTGCCATCGCACTTGGAGCAGAAACGGAATTCCAGGTTTGGATCATCCAGCTCAGTTCTTCCACAGACTGCACATTTATGCTTTGTCACCATGCTGCCTCTCCTCGGCTCCCGCATCTGAGCCTTAAATACCTGCTTCCGGTGAATTTCCTTCGGGGATACCCTTCTGTAATTTCTGGTAGACAGGAAGAAAATCAGGAAGTTTAAAATAGACATAATGATAGCAATTCTTCCGCCCCAGCTGGTTAAAATCAGATTAATTGCAATCAGTACTGCATATACCACTGCCATCCACTTCATTTTTACCGGAATAATAAAGAACAGTAAAATCTGCATTTCCGGATACATGACCGCAAAGGCAAGGAATATGGTCAGATTGATATAATTCGTAGTGAAAGTAAGGCTTGAAATCAATGAAATTGTTTCTAAGCTTCCTGTTCCGGCTGCTGCATATATTCCATATAAAATAAACGCTCCGATTACGGTAAATAACATTCCGCCGAAAATATAAACATTAAAACGGAACGTGCCCCAGCTCCGTTCCAGTGCAGAACCAAGCTGATAATAAAGAAGCGCCATAATCAGCAGTGAGAATACTCTGGTGTCTGTCGGCATCAGAATCCAGGTAATCAGTCTCCATACCTGTCCATGCAGAATATGATAAGGGCTTAAGGTCAGCATCAACATAAAGTTCGGATTTACCGTATAAATCACAAATCCGATGCAATATGCTGCAATCAGATAAATCATCAGATTCGGGATGGCGTATTTTCCAATTTTACGCTCCATTTTATTCAAAAAATTCATATTACACCTCATATTTCATAAATTAGTTTATTGCAATCTATCTACTATTATAGAAGTATCCCCAAAGATTTGTCAACGACACTGGGATTTCTTCATAAAAATTTCAGATTCCCCACTATTTCTAAACAATCCATAAATTCTTTTATTAGGAATTGTTTTTTGAAAAATACTGTCGTATAATGGATTTTGTTTTGGAATTTATGAAACACATTATTAATATGAAGTAACAGACTAATACAGGGTGATTATTATGGAAAACAAAAATCTTAACAAACTGGGAATAGACATCGGTTCCACAACCGTTAAAATTGCTGTTCTTGGAAAAAATAACGAGCTGCTGTTTGCAGACTACGAAAGACATTTTGCCAATATCCGTGAAACCTTAACGGATTTATTAAAAAAGGCATTTGATAAGCTTGGGAATTTAAAGCTGGCACCGATGATTACCGGTTCCGGCGGACTTACCCTTGCCAAACATCTTGGCATTCCGTTTGTGCAGGAGGTTATTTCCGTATCTACTGCCTTACAGGACTATGCGCCACAGACTGACGTTGCCATTGAGCTTGGTGGTGAGGATGCCAAAATTATTTATTTTGAAGGTGGTAATGTGGAGCAGCGTATGAATGGTATCTGTGCCGGTGGTACCGGTTCCTTTATTGACCAGATGGCATCTTTGATCCAGACAGATGCATCCGGTCTGAATGAGTATGCCAAAAATTATGATGCCATCTATCCGATTGCTGCACGATGCGGTGTATTTGCAAAAACCGATATCCAGCCATTGATTAATGAAGGTGCTACCAGAGAGGACTTATCTGCTTCTATTTTCCAGGCAGTCGTAAACCAGACCATCAGTGGTCTTGCCTGTGGAAAACCAATCCGTGGTCACGTTGCTTTCTTAGGTGGACCACTGCACTTCCTTTCTGAATTAAAGGAAGCTTTCATCCGCACCTTAAAACTGGATGATGAACACATTATTGCACCGGAAAATTCCCATCTGTTTGCAGCCATTGGTTCTGCATTAAATTATAAAGAAGATGTCACTTACGATTTATCCGATATTTTAGACAAATTGTCTTCTGATATTAAAATGGAATTTGAAGTAGCCCGTATGGAGCCTCTTTTTGCAACCCAGGCTGACTATGACGCCTTTACTGCCCGTCATAACGGACACAATGTAAAGACAGCGGATCTTTCTACTTACAAAGGAAACTGCTACCTTGGAATCGATGCCGGTTCCACCACAACCAAAATTGCGCTGGCAGGAGAAGACGGTTCTCTTCTCTACTCTTTCTATAGCAGCAACAACGGAAGTCCTTTGGCTACTGCCATCAAATCCATCAAAGAAATCTATTCCTTATTACCAGCGGATGCACATATTGTACACTCCTGCTCCACCGGTTATGGAGAGGCTTTATTAAAAGCTGCCCTTATGCTGGATGACGGTGAGGTAGAAACCGTTGCCCACTACTATGCAGCGGCTTTCTTTGACCCGGATGTAGACTGTATCTTAGACATCGGTGGTCAGGATATGAAATGCATCAAGATTAAGAACCAGACCGTTGACAGTGTTCAGTTAAATGAAGCCTGCTCTTCCGGATGCGGTTCCTTTATCGAGACTTTTGCGAAATCATTAAATTACAGTGTGCAGGATTTTGCCAAAGAAGCTTTATTTGCTGAAAATCCGATTGACCTTGGAACCCGTTGTACCGTATTTATGAATTCCAAGGTAAAACAGGCTCAGAAGGAAGGTGCAAGCGTTGCTGATATTTCCGCCGGTCTTGCTTATTCCGTTATCAAGAATGCTCTTTTCAAGGTTATCAAGCTTTCCGATGCAAAGGATTTAGGTGAGCATATCGTAGTTCAGGGTGGAACCTTCTACAATGATGCGGTACTCCGGAGCTTTGAAAAAATTTCCGGCTGTGAAGCGGTAAGACCTGATATTGCAGGAATCATGGGTGCTTTTGGTGCTGCTTTAATTGCAAGGGAGCGTCATGAGGAAGGTTACCAGACTTCCATGCTTTCCATTGATGAAATCAATGCACTGACCTTTGATACCAAGCTGACCCGCTGTCAGGGATGTACCAACCACTGTCTTTTAACCATCAACCGTTTCTCCGGCAACCGTTCCTACATTACCGGTAACCGTTGTGAACGTGGACTTGGCAAAGAAAAGAATAAAGAAAATATTCCAAACCTTTTTGAATATAAGAATGAACGGCTTTTTGCTTATCCTCCACTGAAGAAAGAAGAAGCCACCCGCGGAACCGTAGGACTTCCGAGAGTATTAAATATGTATGAGAATTACCCATTCTGGGCAACCTTCTTTGCAGCTTTAAAATTTGAAGTAGTACTCTCTCCACAGTCAACCAGAAAGATTTACGAGCTTGGTATTGATTCCATTCCAAGCGAGTCCGAATGTTATCCGGCCAAGCTTGCCCACGGTCATGTATCCTGGCTGATTCAGCATCAGGTAGATTTCATTTTCTACCCATGTATTCCTTATGAAAGAAATGAATTCCCGGATTCTAACAATCACTACAACTGCCCGATTGTTACATCCTATGCCGAAAATATCAAGAATAATGTAGATGAAATTACTTCAGGTCAGGTTCGTTTCTTAAATCCTTTTATGGCATTTACCAACCTTGACGTTCTGACCGAGCAGTTAGTACATACCTTTACCGAAGAGTTCTCCATTCCGGCAGAAGAAATCAAAGCTGCCGCGAAAACTGCATGGCAGGAGCTTTCCAATGCCAGAGAGGATATCAAGCACAAAGGAGAAGAAACTTTAGCATATTTAAAAGAGACTGGAAAACGTGGTATTGTACTTGCCGGCCGTCCATATCATGTGGATCCGGAAATCAACCATGGTATTCCGGAACTGATTAATTCCTATGGTCTAGCTGTACTTACAGAGGATTCCGTAGCACATCTCCATGAAGTAGAGCGTCCGCTTATTGTTATGGACCAGTGGATGTATCACTCCAGACTGTATGCTGCAGCAAACTTTGTAAAGACACAGGATAACCTTGATTTAATCCAGTTGAATTCCTTCGGTTGTGGATTAGATGCCGTTACAACAGACTGCGTCAATGACATTCTAAGCAAATCCGGCAAGATTTATACCTGCCTGAAAATTGATGAAGTAAATAACTTAGGTGCCGCAAGAATCCGTATCCGTTCTCTTCTTGCTGCTATCCGTGTCAAAGAAAAACGTCAGGAAAAACGTACCATCGTTCCCGCTAACTTTAACCGCGTAGTATTTACCGAAGAGATGCGTGACAGTTACACAATTCTCTGTCCGCAGATGTCACCGATTCATTTCGAACTCTTAGAGCCTGCTTTCCAGGCTGCCGGATATCATCTGGTTGTACTTGACAATGATAACCGTGACTCTGTAGATGTAGGATTAAAATATGTAAATAATGATGCCTGCTACCCTTCCCTTATGGTTGTCGGTCAGATTATGAGTGCTGTTATGTCCGGAAAATATGATATGACAAAGACTGCTATTTTAATCTCCCAGACCGGTGGTGGATGTCGTGCCAGCAACTATATCGGTTTCATCCGCCGTGCCTTGGAAAAAGCCGGTTATAAAAACGTTCCGGTTATTTCCATCAACTTAAGCGGCTTAGAGAAGAACCCAGGCTTTAAATTTACACCACAGCTTATCCAGCACGGTCTTTATGCCCTGGAGTTTGGCGATATTTTCATGCGCTGTCTCTACCGCACCAGACCTTATGAGGAAGTACCTGGTTCTGCCAATGCACTTCATGAGAAATGGAAGGAACGTGTCATTGCATTTATTTCCAGGAAGGGCTTTGTCTCCCACCGGAAATACAAAAAGATGTGCCGTGAAATCATCCGTGACTTCGACCGTCTTCCGATGAAAGACATTAAGAAACCTAAGGTTGGTGTCGTTGGTGAGATTCTGGTTAAATTCCTTCCAGCCGCAAATAATTATCTGGTAGACTTACTGGAGTCCGAAGGTGCTGAGGCTGTTGTTCCTGACCTTACCGACTTCCTGCTCTACTGCTTCTATAACCAGAACTTTAAAGCAGAACACCTTGGCATGAGCAGGAAATCCGCAAGAGTCTCAAACCTCGGTATCAGATTTTTCGAATGGCTCCGTTCCGCTGCCCGTGACGAATTTGAAAAGAGTGAACACTTTGATCCACCTGCCCACATTGAAACACTGGCAAAATATGCTTCTGAGATTGTATCACAGGGTAACCAGACCGGTGAAGGCTGGTTCTTAACCGGTGAAATGTTAGAGCTGATTCATACCGGAACCAATAATATCGTATGTACACAACCATTTGCCTGTCTGCCAAACCATGTGGTTGGTAAAGGTGTTATCAAGAAGCTGCGTCACCAGTACCCTCTTTCTAACATCGTGGCTATCGACTATGACCCGGGTGCCAGTGAGGTTAACCAGTTGAACCGTATCAAACTGATGCTCTCTACTGCCAACAAGAACCTTGCAAAGGATTGATTCTTTTATGCAAACAATGACGATTATTGTACCCTGCTATAATGAAGAAGAAGCACTTCCGTATTTTTACGAAGAGATTTCAAAAATCAGACAACAGCTTACAGAGATTTCTCTTAAGCTGCTGTTTATCAATGATGGCTCAACGGACAATACCCTTGCCATTCTAAAAAAACTTGCTTCTTCCGATAACAGTGTATATTATATTTCCTTTTCCCGTAATTTTGGAAAAGAAGCGGCTATTTATGCCGGTCTGAAAAATTCGACCAGTGATTATACTGCCATTATGGATGCAGATTTACAGGATCCGCCTTCCCTGCTTCCTTCGATGCTTCACGCCATCCGGGAAGAAGGCTATGATTCGGTTGCCACACGACGGGTAAACCGCAAAGGAGAACCGCCTGTCCGCTCTTTCTTTGCCCGGATGTTCTATAAGCTTATCCGCAAAATGTCCGATACAGATATCGTAGATGGTGCCAGAGATTTCCGGTTGATGAACCGTCCTTTTGTGGATGCGTTGTTAGAATTAAATGAATACAACCGCTTTTCCAAGGGGTTATTTGGCTGGGTCGGTTTCCGTACCAAATGGATTGAATTTGAAAATACAGAGCGGATTGCCGGAGAAACCAAATGGTCTTTCTTCCAGCTGGTCCGCTACTCCTTAGACGGAATGATATCCTTCTCTACAGCTCCGTTAAAGCTTGCATCCTTTACCGGAATGTTTATGTGTATCATTTCCTTCCTTGCGATTATCTTTATTATTGTAAGGCAGCTTTTATTCGGCGGCTCCGCTTTCGGCTGGCCGTCCATGGCATGTATCGTTATCTTTATCGGAGGTATCCAGCTTCTGTGCATCGGAATCTTAGGTTCCTACCTTTCCCGCACTTATATGGAGGTTAAAAAACGGCCAATTTATGTCTGCCAGGAAAGCAATTTAAGCCCAGATAAAGCTGTTAAATCTGAATGAAAAAATGATTAAACGGAAAGTTTATAAACTTTTAAGAAATCCGCAGCGTCCCATAAATACTGGTGTTGCGGATTTTTGTTAGCACTCTTTTCTAAAGAGTGCTAATTTTCTATTGACTTTTAAATTTGCAAAGTATAATATTTCTATTAGGATTTGTAGTCTGACACTACAAAATAGAACAAGAAATTATATAGAGAAAGAAAAGGAGTGTTTTAAATGAGTAATAAACATGGAAATTTATCAATTAGCAGCGATAACATTTTTCCGATTATAAAGAAATGGATGTATTCCGATCATGACATTTTCTATCGTGAACTGATTTCCAATGGCTGTGATGCCATTACCAAATTAAAGAAGCTGGAAATGATGGGCGAATATACCCTTCCAGCCGATTATAAGCCTGAAATCCACGTTATTGTCAACCCAGACGATAAAACCCTTACCTTCATCGATAACGGTCTTGGAATGACCGCTGATGAAGTAGAAGAATATATCAACCAGATTGCATTCTCCGGTGCTACCGATTTTCTGGAGAAATACAAAGATAAAGCCAACGAAGACCAGATTATCGGTCATTTCGGACTGGGCTTCTATTCCGCTTTCATGGTTGCAGATGAGGTTCACATTGATACCCTTTCTTATAAAGATGGTGCTACTGCTGTTCACTGGGAATGCGATGGCGGTACAGAATTTGATATGAAAGACAGTGACCGTACCGAAGTCGGCACCAAAATTACTCTATTCTTAAATGAAGATGCTTTGGAATTTGCCAACGAATATCGTGCAAGAGAAGTCATTGAGAAGTACTGCTCTTTCATGCCGGTACCAATCTATCTGACCAAGGCAAATGCAGAGCCACAGTATGAGACCATCCAACCGGAAGATAAATTAGATACCGATACTGTCATTGAAACAATCGTTGAAGAAGCAAAGACAGAAGAAAAAGAAAATGAAAATGGCAAAAAAGAAGTCGTAGAAGTATCTCCAAGAACCGAAAAGCTTAAGATTTTAAAACGTCCGGTTCCATTGAATGATACGAACCCACTGTGGACTAAGACTCCGAGCGAATGTACCGACGAAGAATACAAAACTTTCTACCGGAAAGTATTTATGGATTATAAAGAGCCTTTATTCTGGATTCACCTGAATATGGACTATCCATTTAACTTAAAAGGTATTCTGTACTTCCCGAAGATTAATACGGAATACGATTCCATCGAAGGAACTATTAAATTATATAATAATCAGGTATTTATCGCAGATAACATTAAGGAAGTGATTCCGGAATTCTTAATGCTCTTAAAGGGCGTGATTGACTGTCCTGACCTTCCGCTTAATGTTTCCCGTAGTGTTCTGCAGAACGATGGCTTTGTAAAGAAGATTTCCGATTACATCAGCAAAAAAGTTGCAGATAAATTAATCGGTATGTGCAAGACCGAAAAAGAAAGCTACGAAAAATACTGGGATGACATCAGCCCATTTATCAAATTCGGCTGCTTAAAAGATACCAAGTTCTGTGACAAGATGAATGATTACATTCTCTTTAAGAACTTAGATGATAAGTACCTTACTCTTCCGGAGCTTCTGAAAGAAGACGAAAAAGCAGATGAAAATACGGAAGGTAGTACCGAAGATACCGCTTCTGACAATGCTTCTGATGCTGATAAGACCGCTGATACTGCTTCTAACTCAGAAGAAAAGGATGAAAGAAAACCGATTTACTATGTTACCGATCCGGTTCAGCAGGGACAGTATATCAAGATGTTCAAGGAACAGGGCATGGATGCAGTTATCTTAAATCACAATATCGATACCTCCTTCATCAGCCAGTTAGAGCAGCGTAATGAGAAATTCAAATTCATGCGAATCGATGCAGACCTTACCGATTCCCTGAAAGAGGAAAATGCTGAGGATGCCAAAGAGGCAGAAGAAACCCTGTCCAAAGTATTCAAGGATACCTTAAAGAATGATAAGCTTACGATTAAAGCTGCCAAACTGAAAAATGCCGACATTGCTTCTGTTATTACTCTCTCCGAGGAAGGCAGACGTATGCAGGATATGATGAAAATGTATGCCATGAATGGCATGGGCGGTATGGATACTTCCATGTTTGCGGCAGACCAGACACTGACCTTAAATACCAGTCATCCTCTGGTCCAGTACATCTTAAATCACAAAGATTCCGAGCATGTACCAATGTTCTGTCAGCAGCTTTACGATTTAGCTGTTTTAAGCAACCAGCCATTATCCGTAGATGCTATGACAAAATTCATCCAGCGTAGCAACGATATCATGATGTTGCTGGCAAAATAAAAGTTCAAGAAGAACTACCCAAAAGGGGCTGTAAAAAAACTCCCCTAGAAAAAAATCGCCCAGACCGTGAGGTCT
>OLJA01001332.1_pt1 | contig 12892 bp, 10 predicted proteins | sample 1601401 | NCBI WGS metagenome assembly OLJA01 (sample SAMN01915217, study PRJEB22387) | human gut metagenome | isolation source: stool | host: Homo sapiens | place: USA | reverse complement strand
CACAGGTAGTTCTCGGCGGACGGGTAGTCAGGCTGCCAGCCGGTACGGAAGGCGCCCTTCATCTGACGGTTGGTGACCCCGTCACGGAATTCCTGGAAGGTCGGGATCGGGTTGGTGGCCGCGTCGATGCCCAAGTTGTTCTTGAGCTGGTTCACGACGGCGTCGTAAAGCGGCTTGGCACCACCATCGGCGTTGTAGGCGAAGGTGAGCTTGTCATCGGAGGTCCACGGGCTGATGGCGTTGGCCTTCGCCCACAGTTCCTTGGCCTTCTTCTCGTTGTACTTCAGGTTGCCGGAACCCTTGAGGGAATCGGAGTAGCCCGGGGTCAGCGGGGAGGTGAAGTCGGCGGCCGGGGTGCCGGTGCCGTTGAGCACCTTCTTGCAGATGTTCTCGCGGTTGATGGCCATGGAGACGGCCTGGCGACGCAGGGTGCCTTCCTCGGTGTCGGCTTCGAAGTGCTTCAGCTTGGCCGGGATGGTGAACTGTTGGATGACGGAGCCGGCCTTGTTGTAGGCCTGTACGGTGGAGTCCTTCTGGAAGGTCTTGGTGGCGGAGGCCGGGACGGACTCCATCACGTCGAGGGAACCGGACTGGATGTCGGCGTAGGCGGCCTCATCCTTGGTGTAGACCTTGAAGGTCACGCCGTCGTTCTTGGCGACGCGGTTGCCCTTGTAGTCGGGGTTCTTCACCAGCACGATCTGGTTGTCGTGGTCCCAGGACTGGAACTTGTACGGGCCGTTGCCGACCGGCTTCTCGCCGAAGGCCTTCGGATCCTTGAAGAAGGATTCCGGCAGCGGAGCGAATGCGTTGTAGCCGACCTTGATGGCGAACACGGAGTCGGAACGGTTCAGGTCGACGGTGAATTCATGGTCGTTGACGACCTTCAGGCCCTCGAGCTGTTCGTCGCCCTTGAGCTTGTCTCCATCCTGGAGCTTGTCGTAGCCCTTGATGGTGGAGAAGAAGGAGGAGCCGAGCTGTGCGTTCTTGGCGTTGGCCGTGTAGCTCCATGCCTTGGTGAAGGATTCGGCGGTCACCGGGGTGCCGTCGGTGAACTTCCAACCATCCTTGAGCTTGATGGTGTACTGGGTGGCGTCATCGTTGGACTTGATGGACTCCGCCACTTCGTTGGAGGCATTGCCCTTGGCGTCGAAGGAAATCAGACGTGCGAACAGCAGGTCGAGCGGCTTGCCGCCGCCGGTCTCGTTGCAGTCGCCCGGGATGAGCGGGTTCTGCGGTTCGGAATTGTATGCGGTGATGACGTTGGAACCCTTGTCAGCGGTGGAGTCACCGCTGGAAGAGCCGCAACCGCTGAGCAGCATGCCGAATGCGCATGCGGCCGCAGCGAAAGCCAGAGCTTTCTTCTTCATGGAATTCATATTCTCCTTATCCATTATTTCCAGAGCCGTAAGACCCTGCTCAAAAAGAAGGCGGGCGTCAATACCGTGGCATCAACGTCCGTCTTCGTTCTGATGGTGGGTTCATTATCACTCGATTGAGGGACAACCGCTCCATATCCGAGGGAGGCCCATGCAAAATAGCCAAATCAAAACTCATCATCTGATAAAACAATCCGTTTTTCCCTCTTATCGCCGGAACAACTTATCCGCATCGTGCGTATGGACGGACGCGGACATATCCGTTCGCTGTCAGCGTACTTTGCCAATCCGCGTCACGCCCGTGGAAACGCCTGCCCGTATCGTGCCTTCAACTGTTCGATGGACACGTGTGTGTAACGTTGTGTGGTCTTCAGCGAGGAATGCCCCAGCATCTCCTGCACCTCACGCAGGTCCGCTCCCCCGTCGAGCATATGGGTCGCCGCACTGTGGCGCAACGCATGCGGACTGATGTCTGGCACGCCGGCCTCCCGTGCCCGGTCGTGCACCACCTTGCGCACCATACGTTGACCGATCCGCCCGCCCTGCGATCCCAAAAAGAACGCGTCGTCCGACATGTCACCGCATAGTACGGGACGGCCATGTTCCAGCCAATCACGCAAGGCCTTGTCGGCTGGTGCACCGAATGGCATGACACGCTGCTTGTCGCCTTTGCCGGTCACTTTCACCGTGCGGTTGCCGAATGTCACGTCGGCCACGTCGAGTCCGACCAGTTCCGCCACACGCATGCCGGTGGCATAGAGCAGTTCCAGCATGGCCGCGTCACGCAGCGCGATCGCCTGTTTTTTCATATTCGGTTCCTGCGATCGCGCCTCCATGCCGTCCTCATCAACGCGGTCCATCAGCTGCTGCGCCTGCGTTTCGTTCAATACCGCCGGCAGCGTATCGGGGATTTTCGGCGTCTGCAACGAAGCCGCCGGGTTGGCGGACGCCATGTCATGGTCGTACGCCCATGCGAAGAATCCACGCACGGCGACGGTTTTGCGCGCCATGCTGCTGCGTGCGTGATTTTTGGACGATTTGGCCATCCACAGGCGCAAATCCTCGATGGTCACCTCATTCAGATCCACGCAACCCTGTTTCCGCAACGCCACCAAGCATTCCTCGACATCGCTGCGGTACGCCCTGCGGGTGTTTGCGCTCAACCCTCGGTTGGCTTTCAGATAGGCGTCGAATCCGTCCAACGCATCATCGAAACACATGCAAACCACCTTCCGCTTCGTCTGAAATGAACAGACACCACGCAGACACCGTATAAATGCCATTCCGCAGCGCGATCGAATGTCATCTCACGCGATGGCACGATTCCATTATGTCCCCATACCGATAGACTGATGACGATTAGGCATCTTACGAACAGGCGGTATTATGACTCGTCATTCCATTCATGACGTACAGCATCCGACAGCCGAAAACCCCGATGATGGGATTGTGGCCCGCGCCATCGACCTGACCAAGGTCTACGGCTCAAAAGACAACGAAGTGATGGCGTTGGATCATGTGAATGTGGAATTCAAGCGCGGTGAAATGACCGCCATCATGGGCCCTTCCGGTTCCGGCAAGTCCACGCTCATGCATTGCATGGCCGGGCTCGACACCCCTTCGTCCGGCAAGGTGATCGTGGAGGGACTCGAGGTCTCCTCCATGAACCAGAAGCAGTTGACGGACCTGCGCCGCGAGCAGATTGGCTTCATCTTCCAATCGTTCAATCTGGTGCCGACGCTGTCCGCCGAAGAAAACATCCTGCTGCCGTTGCAGATCGCGAAACGTCCGATCGACCGCGAATGGTTCAACCAGGTGGTCAAGGTGGTCGGTCTCGAAAAGCGTCTTACCCACCGTCCAAGCCAGCTGTCCGGCGGCCAGCAGCAGCGTGTGGCCTGCGCCCGCGCCATCATGGCACGTCCGTCCGTGATCTTCGCCGACGAGCCGACCGGCAACCTCGACTCGCGCTCCAGCCGTGAGGTGCTTGGCTTCCTGCGTGATTCGGTACGCGACTACGGCCAGTCGATCGTCATGGTCACCCACGATCCGCGTGCGGCCTCCTTCGCGGACCGTGTGCTGGTGCTCGCCGACGGCAACATCACCCGCGACATGCAGCATCCGACGTACAACGAGATTCTTGAGGTGTTCGCCGGCGACGACGATATCGACGACGTTCCTGCAGCCGACATGGTCGCGCCGTCCACCGCAACGGAGGGCGCACAGGCATGATTCGCATAGGATTGCGCGACGCGCGCAGCCATTTCGGCCGTTTCATCATGTCGATCGTGGCCATCGCGCTCGGCGTGAGTTTCGTGGTCGGCTCGTTCTGTTTCCGCGAAATGCTCAACAACCAGGTTTCACAGATGATGTCCACCAATGCGGACCATGACGTGTACGTGCGCGGTTCGCAGGAGAAGAAAAAAGATTCGTCGGCGATGTCGATGGGATCGACGAAAAGCTACAACGATGTCGACGTCGATCTGGCGGGTACGATAGCCAAGGTCGACGGTGTTTCCTCGGCACGCGTCGTGCACATGCTGTCCGGCGTGGTGCTGCTCGACAAGCATGGCGATGCGGTGACCACCATGGGGTCTCCGACGCTCGCCATAGGCATGGGCAAGTCGTCGCCGTGGCGGTCCGCCAAGTTCACGACCGGCACGTGGCCGAAGAACGGCGATGAGATCGCCCTTCATTCCTTCGCCGCCGAACAGTCGGGTCTGAAGGTCGGCGATAAGACGAAAATCGTCTATCCGGACGGCGCTCATAAGGTGACCGTCAGCGGCATCTTCACCACCGATGCCAGCCAGGCAGGCGCCATCATCATCGCCATCGATCCCGCGACGGCCAAGGAACAGGCGAACAAGCAATCGGACGATCCGGACAAGACTGCGTTGATCAGCGTCTACGGCAATAAGACCACGCCGCTTGACGACAACGCGCAGCAGCAGCTGGCGGACCGTATCAACAAGGCGCTGCCGAGATCGGCGAAGGCGCATGCCATCACCGGTGATGAATACCGTGACGAATCAACCAAATCCACGCAGGACGCGCTCGGCTTCATCCAACCGCTTATTCTGATTTTCGCGGTGATCGCATTGTTTGTCGGCTCGTTCATCATCGCCAACACGTTCTCCATGATCGTGCGCGAGTCGATGCGCGGCTATGCGCTGCTGCGTTCCATCGGCGCTTCTCCCCTGCAAGTGTTCTCCACGGTGATCGTGCAAGCTCTGTTGCTGGGCCTGGTAGGTTCGCTCGCAGGCATCGGGCTCGGCTGGGGCATGGTCAAACTCATCGCATCCGGTTTGGCGAATATGGGTATGCCATTGACCGGCGCCACCAATCCGACCGTTTCCGACATGCTCGTCGGCCTTGTGGTCGGCATTGTGGTGACGTTGATCGGTGCGGCCCTGCCGGCGCGAAATGCGGCGCTTGCCCCGCCGATTCAGGCGATGAACGAAACCGTCAATCCGGAAAAGCCCGTCCTCGCACGTGGCATCCTCGGCACCGTCATGGTGCTGTTGGGCTTCCTGAGCTGGGGTTTCACCTACGCTTTGGCCGCCGCGGATGGTGACGGCGGTCCGACGCCGTGGAAGGCGCTCAACAGTATCGCTGTCGGCTGGCCGCTCGGTATTGGCGCGGCGCTGGCCGTGATCGGCGTGATTGTGGCAGGACCGGCATACGTGTCCACCGCGGGCGCGGTGCTCGGCTGGCTGCCATCGAAGGCCTTCACCGTGACTGGGCGTCTCGCGCAACGTAACATTTCTCGTTCGAAACGTCGCACGTCCAACACCGCAGCCGCCCTGTTCGTGGGAGTGGCGATTGTCAGCTGTCTGGGCGTGGTGGCCACGTCGGCGAAGGCTTCGGTCAATTCGCTGGTGGATACCGGGCTCAAAGCCGATTTCGCCGTATCTTCGGCTTCGGCCGGGCAGATTCCCGACCAGGCCATCAAAGACATCAAAAAGGTCGATGGCGTGAATCATGTGGTGTCGAACCGTGTGGTGCTTGGTGTGAAATATGACGGCAAAGCCATCAACGGGTTCACGTTCGCCACACAGCCGGAGCTGTTCACCAAGATCTTCGCCGCCGAAACCACCGAAGGTGATGCCGCTGCCGCGTTGAAGGATGGCAAGCTGCTCGTCGGCAAGACCATTGCCGACGATCGTGGATGGCATGTGGGTCAGAAGGTCAAGGCCACGGCCGAGAACATCGTGGTAGACAAGGAGGCCACAGCCAAGGCGCAGGCCGATTACCAGGCCAAGGTGCAGGCGCATGTGCAGGAATTGCAGTCGCAGGCCCAGCAATTGGCCGCATCCGGCGACTCGGCAGGAGCGCAGGCCAAGGCTTCGGAAATCGAACAGTACACGAACGACGCCAAGAACGTCGATCCGAAAACGCTGGTCAAGACGAAGAAGGTCACCACCGGAAAGACGCTGACCATCGGCGCGATTGTGTCGAATTCCGTATACCGCGATTTCGCGATCGTCAACGACGATTTGGCCGAGCAGATCGGCAACAAGCAGACCATGTTCGTCATGCAGGCGTTCGTCACGGACAAGCGGGGCGCCGACACGGCCCAAGTCAAGAAGGCCCTGAAGAAAACAATCAAGAAATACTACACAATCGTCGTGTTCGATCGTGACGAGTACAAGTCCACGATGAGTTCGATGATCGATCAGATGCTCATGGTCCTGTACGCGTTGCTGGCTTTGTCCATCATCATCGCCATTTTCGGCATCGTGAACACGCTGGCGTTGAGCGTGTCGGAACGCACCAAGGAGATTGGTCTGCTCCGTGCCATCGGCACGTCACGTGGCCAGGTGCGTGGCATGCTTGGCATCGAAGCGGCGATCATCTCCGTGTTCGGCACGGTGTTGGGTTTGGTCGTCGGCGTCGCCGCGGGAGTGGTGATTCGTGCGGTCTACGCGTCCGAAGGTTTGGAGACGCTGGCGATTCCGTGGTTGCAGCTGCTCGTGTTCCTGCTGCTGTCGATTGTGGTCGGTCTGGTGTCCAGCATCTCCCCCGCCTCCCGCGCGTTGAAGCAGCCGGTCCTTGACGCCGTGGCGAGCGAGTGAGACAGTTGGAGCGGAACATCGAAAGGAGGCAGCAATGCCTATTCCCAATGAGATTCCAGTAGGAGCGCGCATCGTGGTGCGCACCTTGGAAGGCGTCGATCCCACCGATCATCGTATGAAGTTCCGCGATTACGTAGGCCACGTGCGTTCGTGGGACGGTCAGAAACTGGAGATGACGCGCGATGCGGCGGCGAACGGCTCACGTCCCGAGCAGCGTGTCACGATTCCCGCCGGCGAAATCGTGACGATCAAGCCGGTGCCGGAACGTTCCATGACTCGGCCACGTCCGTAGTCGCATGCCTCCCCCTACCGCGCGCAAAGACAAGAGCGCCGCAATCGCACTGATTTTTCTGCGATTGCGGCGCTTTTGCATAGCGATGGCGTCAGTCGTCAGACCACGGAACGCGCCTGCGCGATCGCGGTACGCTCGCCGTCGAATCGCACGATATGCTCGCCTCTGCGGGCGGATTCCAGCAGCGTGCGCTGCCAATCGTTTTCGGGAATCGACAGTTCGACCGTCGCGCAATGTTCGGCGTACTCCGGCTGCCTGCTGGCGGCCTTGTAGTCGCGGAACGGTTGGCCTTGGGTGAAGAAACGGTCCATTTGCTTCACGTCGCCTTCCGTGGGGCGCACGCCGGTATCGGCCATGTCGTGCAGCACGTTGGCCACCAACGTCAATCGGTTGGCCATGTTGCGTAGCAGGGTCTCCACGTTGGCCGCGTCCTCCTCCACCATGGCACGTGTGCGGTTCGGATCGGTCAGCGCCACGCGCGTCATGTCACGCCAGGACCCGGCTGCGAGCGCGGCCGCGATGTTGCGGTTCGGGTTGGCCACCAGCTCGTTGATCATGGCGGTGGCGATGACGTGAGGCATATGTGAGATGAGCGCGGCGCAACGGTCATGGGTGGCGTCGTCAAGTACGATGAGCCGATTGCCGCAACGGTTCACGATCATGTCGGCCACGGCGCGGAACCGGCGGTATTCGGTGTGTTCGTCGACGGTGATGGCCCAGAGCGCGTCGTCATAGAGTGTCGGGTCGGATGCCTCCCAGCCGGACAGTTCGTTTCCGGCCATCGGGTGTGCTCCGACGTAGCAGCCGTCAAGACCAATGGCTTTGACTTGGTCGCGGACCATGCCTTTGACGCTGCCCACGTCGGTGAGCGTGGTTGTTTCCGTGTCGATCAATGGTTTCAATGCGCCGAGGATTTCGGGCATGGCCTTGAGCGGGTTGCACAGTACGAGCACGTTCGGTTTGGTTTCGGCGAGTGCCGCCAAGGTGGGTTTGCAGATGATGCCGTCGGCTTCAGCGGTGGCGTAGGGGCGGTCGTTGTGGTTCCATGCGGTCACTTCGCAGCCGGCGTTGACGAGTCGGCGTGCCAGTGATCCTCCGATGAGGCCGAGTCCTACGATTGCGATGCGTGGCTTCACCACATCAGCTCCCTTCTGACGGTTTCGTCGTTCTGCCAATCGTCCGGCAGGTGGCTGTCGTCGAGTCGTACGCCGCCTTGCGGCAGCATCCATGAGGTGACGGGCGGGTTGGGGCGTTCCCTGCGCGGGTAGACGGCGAGTGTTTTGGCCCAGTCGCCATGTTCTGCGATTTCCACGAGCGCGTCGCGGAAACGTTCCTCCCAAGGGGCAGCGTCGAGGGTGACGATGAAGCTGTATGTGCCGGTGCGTCCTTTGATGGGCCGTGAGATGAAGCTGGTCATGTTCAGTCCCGCGTCACGGAACACGTCGAGCAGGTTGGCGAGCACGCCTGGGCCGGTGACGAGCGGGATGAGCGTCAATACCGATTCGTATTCGACGTTAGCTTCGGCGCGTGGTTTGGCGAGCAGCCGTGCGACTTCGGCGCGTGGCGCGAGCACGAGGAAGTCGGTGGCGGCTCCTTGGTAATCCTGGATGGCGGTGCCGATGCGGGTGATGTCGTACAGTTCGCCGCAGATGGCGGGACCGAAGGCGATTTCACCTGGGATAAGGTCCCGGCAGGCCGCCGCGTTGGATGTGGCCGGCTGTGTGGAGAGCCGATGTTCGGCGATGAATCGTTTGCATTGCGCGAGACCGTGCGGATGGGCGGTGGCGATGCGCGCTTCGGCTGGATCGGCTCCTTGCGCCACGTATGCGTCGAATTCGACGTTCACACCGACGCGTGCGAATCCGACAAGGTCCTTCGCGTCGATCAGGGCGTCGAGGTTGGGGACCACGTACCCTTCGACGTTGTTCTCCCAGGCCACGATTCCCCAGCCGTCGCCGTGCTGTGCGGCGTCAAGAATCTGCGGCACATCGTCCATGGGCATCAGGTCGAAGCCTTGCGGTTCGAGCCGTGCCAACTCTTGGGCGGCATTGACGGCCGCCTGATGGGTGAAGGTGCCTTGTGGCCCCAGATAGAACAGCTTGCGTGCGCTCATTGCCGCCTGTGCCTCCTTGTTGCGGGTCATCCTAAGCACCTTAGCGCATTCGCGAGGCTGTGGAGGGGTCTAGTCCACCGGTTGGGCGGTGTCATGGTCCGGTTCAGACGATTCGTTCTGGTCATATTCCGTGGAGTCATCCTCAGTGCGCGGCGGCATCGTGAACCAGCTTTTGGGCAGCGCCAGCATGATCAATGGAATCAGCACCACGCCGTATAGCCAGAAATAGCCGGCGTTGTTGCTGAAATACGGCAACGTCGCCGTCTCGCCGAATCCGACGGGAATCATGGCGTCCCCGCCCGGACCGTAACCGGCCATGACGGTCCAGACCACCAGTGACGAACTGATCAGATGCAATGCGAGGCCCGATACGCCATCACGTGAACGCGCCGACCATGTCGAGATGATGACCAGAGCATATGCGATCACAAGACCGTAGGGAATATTCGCCGACGCGCCCATGCGGTGCGCCATCGTGCCGATCACGCCGACGACGGCACCGGCGAGCAGGTCAACCAAAAACCGCGCCCATACCGGTAGACGATGCGACCACGGCAGCAGCCTGCGGTCGATGCCGTCCTGTGATTGCGATTGCGGTTCCGGCTGTGTTTCCTGCGTGCGTTGCGTCATGTCCTCCACTATGCCCTACGTTCCTTACAAAACAGCAAGAAAGGCAAGAGATACGCGGAAAACCGCCGACATCTCTTGCCTTTCTTAAGCGTTTAGCGCACTAGCGGAACACACTACCGTGCCCGCGAAGCGCCAAAACAACGCGAAGAATCACTTGTTATTCTGAGCGTTGTTCTGGCGACGCTGCTTGGCGCGCCACTTGTACCAATCCTCACGGCTCAGAATGATCTTGCGCACGCGGATGGACTCCGGAGTGACTTCCACGCACTCGTCCTCGTTGGCGAAGTCCAAGGACTCTTCGAGGCTCATCTTGATCGGCGGGGTCAGGGTTTCCAGCACGTCCGCGGTGGCGGAACGCATGTTGGTCATGTGCTTGGCCAGCGTGATGTTCACATCCAGCTCGTCCGGCTTGTTGTTGATGCCGACGACCTGGCCCTCGTACACCGGGGACTGCGGCTCGACGAAGAAGTTGCCGCGTGCCTGCAGACGCTGCATGGCGTACGGGGTGGCGATACCCTTGCGATCGGAAACCATGGAACCGTTCTGGCGAATGGTGATGGCGCCAGCCCACGGCGCGTAGCCGGCAGAGATGGAGGAGGAGATGCCGGTGCCACGAGTGGCGGAAAGCAGCGCGGTGCGGAAGCCGATCAGGCCACGGGACGGCACGGTGAACTGCAGACGGACCCAGCCGGTGCCGTGGTTGGTCATGTTGTCCATGCGGCCCTTGCGGTCGGCGAGCAGCTGGGTGACGGCGCCCATGTACTCTTCCGGCACGTCGATGGTGGTGTTTTCCATCGGCTCGTTGACCACGCCGTCGATCTTCTTGGTGACCACCTGCGGACGGCCGACGGTCAGTTCGAAGCCTTCACGGTTCAGCTCTTGCAGTAGTTCTTCCTGCGAGCCTACCTCCTTGCTTGAGATAATCATTTTGATGGCGTCTAACCGATTTGCTTTCTTCTTCATTGTATAATTATTCTAAGAATGGCGCAAAAGTAGAGATAATTTTGGAAAGAATATGCATTGTAAACAATGCGGCTACAAATGGTAAATACTATAGGCTGTACTATATATGGTATAGCCTATTTTTTATAATGCAATCATAATGAACCCCACTCCAAACAGTTTGAAATTTTGTAAATATGTTGACTTTTCCTTTATATATGGTATAATTATTATATAAATAAATTCTACGAAATAAAGGATGTGTTTTAATGTTTGAGATGATAGAATATAGAGAACAAGATGAAGGATTGTTTCCTAAAGGCGTTGACCTACGCTGCGAATGCACAGCATTTGCTTTTGAACCTCTTGATAAATTTGAGACGATTAATGACAAATATGCTGTCCTTAAAGATGATGTAATCATAACTTGTCCTATATGTGGTAAGTCTCAATCAGCACCCGATAAATACATACCGAAAGAAACACAAATACCTGCTTCTATGATTCGTCATTCACCTGAATGCCCCGTTTGTCATTCTTTAGACGTTGAAAAGATAGGCGCTATAAAGAAATATTCCTCATTCGCTGTTATGGGTGTATTTAGTCCCAATTTAGGCAAGCAGTTTCACTGTCGCTCCTGTGGTTATCGTTTCTAATCAAACATCTCTCAAGACTGTACTATATAATAATGGTGCAGTCTATTTTTTTACTACAATCATAATAACCACCCCCTTTCATAATCCAATAAAACCATCGTTTCATATCTTATTCTGTCTCTGCCTTTTCGCTTAAAAATTCACTTGCATCAAGTATATCAACAGCATTATTGATTATAGCATTTTCGTCATTACTGTCATGTTCATGATTGCTATGGAAACGTAACACAACATTAGGAATACTTGCATATGTCATACACCAATGTTCCCATAATTCTTTTGTAGTCATATTAAAATCCCTCCAAGCTCATAACACTACCATCAGGGAAAGTGATCGCCGTGACTTCCTCTGTAGGGCTATCCTTGCCCTCAATAGTTAAAGTCAATACCCTTGTTTCTTCCGTCTTATCGGAAAGTAACCAAGTCTCCGTTACTGTGCATTTCTCGGAGTCATATACAGCTTTCGATGGATGGTTAAATTCATAATCAGTTATGACCTCTGCATAAACCATATCTCTCTGATTACTGGGTATAAACATTCTCACACGCTGACCTATTTCAGTCACGTTACAATTCTCAGCAAGTACATTAAAAGTAGAAGCATTGGCGAATATTTGCCAACGTACTACTTTTTCATTATCGTCTTTTATTGAACCTATTACTTTACCAATATAGGTTTTATCAAAATTAGATTTATTGATTTGTGAATTGTTTTTATGTATAAGTTCATTGGCGCAATTTAAAATTTGTCTTTTGTAATCCATAACAATCCTTTCCTTACATTCTTAATAGTCTATATTTCAACTATATGCTTTTGTCGCTTATCAACAATATGTTTTGTTAAAACTTGTTAATATTATGGAATTTGCCGTAATATACAAAATTTCACTTGAAATTATTCTTAATATAGCATACAATATACTTATACAATACAACTCGTTACAGTGAAAAATGGAGCATAAAATGTGTAAAAAATCAAATGAAAACTACATAATAGACCTTCCGATAGATTACAGTGAATACACTGAAAAACAACAAAGATATTTAAAGAACAGATTACTTGACCAAATACAATGGTATGATAAAAAAGCAAAACATAATCAAAAATACTACAAAGTTTTATCTGTCATATCTGTTATAATATCTTCTTCAATTCCAATATTAACACTTTTTGAAGAAAAACCATTAGTTAAAATATTAATTGCCATTGCTGGTTCAGCCGTCTCGGTAATCACCTACATAATAAATATAAACACCTTTAAAGACTTATGGGTTCAATATCGCATGAATTGCGAGATGCTAAAAAGTGAAGCTTCAAAATTTATAAATAAAATACCGCCCTACAATTCTAACAACCCAGACGTGGCATTCGATACCTTAGTTAGTAATTGTGAGCAGTATTTTACTAAAGAATTTTCAACATGGCAAAGCAAAGTAAGTCAATCTTCTACAGATTCGTAAGTCTTTTCAAAGATATCAGGTTTGCAAGGGTATTGTTCTCCATTCACACCCGTGATAATATAATCCCCAACAGATGCTATCATATCGCCCTCTAATGTGTGGATAACAATTTCCTTGTCAGTTTGATATGCCTCAATTACAACAGGCTTCTTACGATATTTTTTTACATTAGTATTCAAAATAATTCCTCCTTATGGAATTGTTTAAATTTTTATTTTAGAAAGGATGTTTTTTATATGCCAGAGTTAAAGCCATACCATTTATTTATTAGTCATGCTTGGAAATACGGCGATGATTACATTCACTTAAATGATTTATTGGAAGAAGCTCCTAATTTTAAGTATTATAAT
>OLJA01001331.1_pt1 | contig 12894 bp, 9 predicted proteins | sample 1601401 | NCBI WGS metagenome assembly OLJA01 (sample SAMN01915217, study PRJEB22387) | human gut metagenome | isolation source: stool | host: Homo sapiens | place: USA | reverse complement strand
GATCTGCGGCGCTCTCCGTCTGGTCTTCTGCGCGCCTGTTCGCCTGTTCTGAGGTGCTCCCCATCAGGCCTTCTTCGTGTCTGCTCATCCGTCCTGCGGCGCATATCTCCGTCTGCTCTCCGCTGTCCATTGCGGCTGTCTGTCTGCTGTCTTCTCTTATCAACCGGAACCTTCACCCTTCCGTCGAGGCGTTTTCCGGTCATGACATCCACATAGCCGCTTTCACGTCTGGTCTGCGCAACATCAACATTTCTGCTCATTCTATTTTTATTAACATTTCGTCTATTGTTTTTTTCCATTCAAATCTTCCTTTAAAGGATCTGTCATATGTCTGTTTCGTCATACGAAATTCCTCTGGACACGGACATCACTATCCCCATCTCCATCAGAATGAAAATTATCGAACTTCCGCCATAACTGACAAATGGCATCGGCACACCTGTCGGCGGAATGGTATTCGTGACAACACTCACATTTATCAGCAGTTGGACCGCCACATGTGCCATCACTCCCGCTGTGAGCATGCTTCCAAATCTGTCTCTGGCATTCATGGCCGTCACAGCCATCCGCCTAAGTAATATAAGAAAAACGATAAGTATAAATGCCGCTCCGACAATTCCGAGCTCCTCACACACGACTGAGAATATCATATCATTATGTGACTCCGGAATAAACCCCATCTTTTGGACACTTCTCCCAAAGCCCACTCCAAACAGTCCACCGGAACCAACGGCATATAACGACTGAACCGTCTGATAGCCATCTGCGTAATTCTCAGGATCAAGCCATATCTTGACTCTGTTCGCCCTGTAGCCTGCGAACATTATGAAAAGCACACTCCCGACAACACCAAATATACCGATCAGAACAAAATGTCTGACCCTGGGGCTTCCCACAAACAATATTACAAAAAGGATTGCAAAACAGATTATAGCCGTGCTGAGATTCTCCACACCGATCAGGGCTATGGTGATCACGGGCAGGATCATTACCTTTATAAGGCAGCCCGGTCTGCACAGATTTTTGCTCTCCACGGCAGCCCTCGCCGAGGTGTAGATTATGATCGCCGTCTTGGCATATTCTGATGGCTGAAATCCTATAGGCCCAATATATATCCATCTTGCTGACCCATGGCTGGCCGTTCCTATTATCAGTACCACCACCTGAAGAACAAGTGATGACAGCAAAATGACCGCAGACAGCCTGAGCAGCCGCCTGTAGTCATATCTTGACACTATGTACATGGCGAGGATCGCCAGCAACATATAAAGTGCCTGTCTTTTAAAAAAGTACATCTGATCTCCGTACAGGTCGTACGCCCTGTAACTGCTCGTACTGTATATCATGGCAAGCCCAAATATCAGAATCATCCCCAGCGCCAGGAGCATGGTCACATCCACATATCTTCCCGGACACCGTTTTCGTGCATCTCTCACTCTATCTTCTGAAACCTCAGGACCTCCATGCAATCAGATCACTCCTTATAGCTTCTTACATACTCCTTGAACATATCGCCTCTCTGCTCGTAGTTGTCAAACTGTCCCCAGCTTGCACATGCAGGTGAGAGAAGCACCGCATCTCCGTCAACCGCATTCTCATGGCAATATGCTACCGCATCCTGAAGATTCTCCTCAAATATAATTGAGTTAAATCCATGTCTCTTTGCACAGTCAGCTATCTTCTGCGCAGTCTGGCCTATGAGAACAAGCCACTTTACCTTGCCGTCAAACGCCTCTATCCACTCGTCGTACTCAGAACCCTTGTCGTAGCCTCCACCTATGAGGAATGTAGGAGCCACCATGGCCTGTATTCCCTTTATGGCTGCATCAGGGTTTGTTCCCTTTGAATCATTGTAGTATGCGACACCATCGACGGTGTCAACATATTCTATTCTATGAGCAACAGCCTTGAATGATGTTGCAACATCTCTGATAACATCAACAGGAACTCCCATATAATATGATATTCCAACTGCTGCCAGAACATTCTCAACATTGTGAGCTCCCATGAGCTTAAGATCCTTAATGGCAAGTACATCGATCTTCTTATCGCCATCCTCGAGGATGATATCCCCATCCTCTACATATACTCCACCGGCCGGCTTCTCCAGTCTGCTGAAATATACTACATGGCAATGATCCTTTGCCTTCTCTCCCATGGCGCGTGTATGCTCATCATCATAGTTGAGGACTGTCACATCATCCATGGTCTGATTCTTTGTTATTGAAAACTTTACATTTCCATAATTCTCAAATGTATAATGCCTGTTCAGATGATCCGGAGTCAGGTTGAGTATTGCACTGACATTCGGATGAAAATCTATAACCGTCTCAAGCTGGAAACTGCTTATCTCTGCAACTGTATCTGAATCATCGTCTGTTGTGTCGCACAGCTCTGTATAAGGTATTCCAATATTTCCCACAACGATGGTCTTGGCATTGTGTGCCTTGACTATCTCTCCCACAAGGGCTGTAGTTGTAGTCTTGCCGTTTGTTCCTGTTATGGCTGCTATCTTACCCTTACCATAATGGTATGCCAGCTCTATCTCACTCCAGATAGGTATTCCCGCATTTCTCACCACATCTGTAAATGGCGCATCAACAGGGATTCCCGGACTGATGACCATGAGCTGTGATGATGAGAGGGCATCCTCTCCAAGCTCACCGAGTTCTATCTGAACAAGCTCTGAATCGCCTGTCTTCTCCTTTATCGCCTCTATATCTCTGTCCTTGTTCTCATCGAACAGATAAACCTTTACTCCATGATTTACCAGAAGCTTGGTTGCACTGATTCCACTCTTTCCTGTTCCTGCTACTATCGCTGTATTGATCTCCATATCATTTCACCATGGTGCACCACTGCACCATTTTCTCCTTTCTACATTACAGAGCCAGTAAACCTACCACACAGAGGACTGCAGTCACTATAGAAAATATAGCAACGACCTTTGACTCAGGCCATCCCCCGAGCTCAAAATGATGATGTATAGGTGCCATTCTGAACACTCTCTTGCCTGTAAGCTTGAATGAAACAACCTGTATTATAACTGATAATACTTCAATGAAGTATATGAAAGCTATTATAACTATGAATATAGGCATCTTGAGCATATACGCTGTTGATGCAACAAATCCACCGAGTGCCAGAGAACCTGTGTCTCCCATGAATACCTTTGCAGGGTACACATTGTACACAAGGAAGCCAAGAAGACATCCAACCGCTGCGCAGGCAACCGGAGCAACACCTGAGTCTGTTCCCACTGCTACAACCGCAAAAAATGTGGCTATGAGAACCGTGACTGATGACGCAAGTCCGTCAAGTCCATCTGTGAAGTTCGCACCATTAACTGTTCCAAGCACGATGAAGAACAACAGTATCACATAGAGTGTGCTGTTGAGCTGAACCGTCTTGCCAAGGAATGGTATTATAAGCTCATTGTTGATATCTGAATACCTCTCTACATAATATGCAAATACTCCCGTAACGACAATCTGTCCGAGCATCTTCTGCCATGCGTGAAGTCCCATTGATCTCTTCATAACAACTTTGATGTAATCATCGATAAATCCGATAAGTCCAAATCCAAGTGTCACAAAAAGCACCGGAAGGACATCCGGATATTTCTTCATATAGATAAGCGTCGTGATCGTAAGTGACAGAAGGATTATAAGTCCACCCATGGTTGGTGTTCCGGCCTTCTTCAAATGTGCCTGTGGACCGTCATCCCTGACAAACTGACCGAACTTGAGCTTCTTCAGGAACGGTATAACTATAGGGCACAGCACCACGCTGATACAGAATGCTATCACTACCGGTAAAACAATCTTTAAATCTAAATTCATTTTGTACTCCTTACCTGCCCGCACACCGCGGACTATGTATTTCTTAAACTGTTTTCAGACTGAGATAAATTTAATACTCATTTGTGGCTTTGTCAATTCCCAAATAAGGAAGAATGTTCAAAAAAATATCTCTCACAACAGGGGCCGCTATGGTTCCTCCATAATATGTGCCCTCGGGCTCATCTATTAGCACGACCGTCAGGACTTGAGGATCATCCGCCGGCGCAAATCCTATAAAAGAAGATATGTATCTGCCTGTTCCTCTGGGAAGTTTCTCACTCGTGGCGGTCTTTCCGCCTATCCTGCAGCCCTCTATGGCACACTTTGATCCGCCGCCCTCGGCAACGACTGCCTCAAGCATCTCCCGCATCTTCTGTGATGTCTCCTCATCTATAACCTGTCTCTGCTCGTCAAATTCAATGGCTGTAATAGTTTCTTTACTGCTGTCTATTATCCTTTTTCCCAAATGTGGAGTTACCGTATGCCCTCCATTCACAACCGTGCACACTGCAGATATGAACTGTATCGGAGTCACCTGGAATGACTGTCCAAACGACATGGTGGCAAGCTCTACCGGCCCGACATTTTCCTTCTTATGCATGATGGAGTTTGCCTCTCCGGGAAGGTCTATTCCGCTCTGACTGAACAATCCCAGCTTGTGATAATACTCGTACATGCCATCCACACCTGTTCTCTCTCCTATCTCCATAAACGCCGGATTGCAGGAATTCATGAGCGCCTCCTTAAGGCTCTGGCTTCCATGGCCCGTGGTCTTGCTGCACCTTATCCTTCTGTCCTCAACTATCTTATATCCCGGGCAGAAAAAGTTTGAGTTGCTGTCGACCGCTCCCTTCTCGAGTGCTGCCGTCAGTGTTATTATCTTGGCGGTTGATCCCGGCTCATATGTGTCGCTTATCAGATAATTTCTCCACATATTGTTCAGCTCATCCATATTGCCGGCTGTAGGCAGCAACACGGATGTCCCGGATGCGCTGTTATTCCTCTCTGCATCTTCCCCTGTGTCTGTCTCTCCATCGTTCTCTGGCTTAGCCAGTTTGAACGGTTCGTTCAGGTTGTATTCCGGCACATCCACCATGGCATATATCTCGCCATTTTGGGGATTGATCGTTATTGCACACACCCTGTTTGCTTTTTTCTCGATCAGTACTTTCTCTGCAGCCTGTGTCACATATCTCTGTATATTGAGATCCAGTGTTGTCACGAGATCATTTCCGGGAATGGGCTCTGTCCTGGTTTCTGAATATTCCGCAAGCTCTATTCCCCTTGCATCCGTGACCGCATTTATGCTTCCATTTGTCCCTGTGAGCACACTGTCATATGTCACCTCAAGGCCCAGTATTCCCTGATTGTCAGCACCGGTGAAGCCTATAACCTTCGATGCAAGGGTATCATATGGATAGCTGCGCTTGTAATCCTCGTCCACCTTGATCCCCGGAACAGCAGCCGCCTTGATCTTTTTTCCGGTCTCCTTGTCTACATTTGACGCTATGAGCTCCCTTGAGGATACCTTCTCCACCTTCTTCCGGATGTCTACCGGATCCTTATCCAGATATCTTGTAAGAAGCTCTGTGACCTCCGCCTCATCCTCTATCTGGCTGTGTATCACGGATATTGAACACACCGCCTTGTTGTCCGCTATGATATTGCCATTTCTGTCGTATATCCTTCCCCTGGGAGCTTTTATGCTTCTCTCCCTCTCATGCAGGGAATCTGCTTTCTCACTATAGTATTCTCCCCTGTAGAGCATTATGTATGCAAGACGGCCAACTATAACTCCCAGCGCTAGGGCCGCCATAACGAACACAAACTTTATCCTCCGCCTGTTATAACTGTATACCTTCAACTCTTGATTCCGGACTTTTTTATTATCATATTAGCCGGAGGCCTCATGTATTCGCCTATTCGTGTACAAATCTATCTCTGCATTAAAAAAGCACCGGAGGTGTATCTGCACCTTCGATGCTTTTGTTTACTGTGTAAATTATCATTCGCCGGAATAGTCCTCGTCACCGCTCCACGTATCCGTGTCATCGCCTGTTCCGCTGTCATCCTCCCATGTATCGTCCGCCGTATAACTGTCGTCTGCCGATGTGTCGTCGGTCGATGTATCTTCCGCTGATGTATCATCCGCTGATGTATCTTCCGCTGATGTGTCCTCAGCAGCCGCATCCTCTGTTGCCGCCTCTGTATCTGCAGTCTCTGTATCCGTGTCAAATGCTGATGAGAGCGGTTCCTCCGTTCCGTCATAAGCCACATCATCTCCGTTTGTTGAGTATACATTCAGGTATGGAAGGAGATCCTGCATAACCTGATTGAACAGCTTTGCTCCTGCTCCTGATCCTGACTGATCCTCAACATGAGGCTCATCAACTACAACGTAAAGCATGATCTGAGGATTCTCAACAGGGGTGAATCCTATGAATGACAGTACGTATTTTCCATTTCCTCGAGGAAGCTTCTCGGCTGTACCTGTCTTACCACCGATGGTGTAGCCCTCTATTCCAGCCGCATATCCTGTACCTTCCTCAACAACCGCCTGGAGGTATGTCTTCATGTAATCCGACACTTCCTTGGATATGGTCTTTCTGACAAGCACCGGATCCATATTCTCAACCACATTTCCGTCTGAATCCAGAAGTCTCTTGACAACATGTGGCACATAATAATTTCCGCCGTTTATTACAGAACAGAATCCCGCTGCCATCTGGATCATGGATGTTGTAACACCCTGTCCAAATGAAGATGTCGCAAGCTCTGTAGGATTAAGATTCTCCACATCGTACTTAATACCTGTCGTCTCACCTTCGAGATCTATTCCTGTCTTGGAACCAATGTTAAATATCATCTGATATTTGTCAAATGTCTCTGGTCCCTCCTTGTCCGCTATCTGCATCAACGCATCATTACATGAAACAGCCAGAGCTCTCTTGACGTCAACCATTCCGTGTCCTGCTCTGTAACTACAGTAAATAGGGCTCTCTCCCTCGACTACGACCTGTGAACCATCACATAGGAATTCATCTCCGTCTGAGATCACTCCATCCTCCATGGCTCCCGCTATGGTAAATGCCTTGTATGTTGAACCCGGCTCAAACACATCACTTATACAGTAATTCTGCCATACATAGTTGAGTGCCTCATATAACTGGTCTGATGTAAATCCATCTATCGTGCTTTGGAACTCTTCATCCGACATCTTTGAGAAATCGTATTCCACTTCCTCTGTCTTTACATTCTTCTTCTGTTCGGTGGTCGCTTCTGTGGATGATTCTGTGGTAGTGCCATCCTCGCTGCTCTCCGTTGTTGCTGTTGTATTTTTATTTGCACTCTCAACGCTTATCAGGCTGTCCGCATTCTCATCTGCACCCTCGATCTCAACCTCCTGGGTGACGGTGACTGTCATGTTTCTGAGTGCCTGTGTGTTCATCGGATCATTTGGATCGTAGGTACGTGAGCTTGCCATTCCAAGTATCTCGCCATTGTTTGGATCCATTGCTATGATACCTATCTGCTTAGCACCTGTATTCTGCATATACTCAGTGATGTTGTCCTCTATGATCTTCTGTATATTCATATCTATGGTGGATACTACTGTCTCACCATTCTGGGCTGCCACAGTCTCCGAGTCAACGCCGCCTGAGCCCGACATATATCTGTAAGTCTTGCCATCCACACCGTTTAAGTAGTCATTATAATAGCCCTCAATACCACCCTGTCCAACATTTCCGCTGGCGGTGTATCCGAGCAGGTGACACGCCAGAGATCCATTTGGGTAATTTCTCTTATACACCGTCTCGAATCTCACTCCTATGACATCTGCGCCCTCATCGGTCTTACAGTAATCCTCAAATGCCTTAACCTTTGTATATGGAAGATCCTTGAGGACTACCTCATAATAAGAATCCTCATTTGCAATGTGCTTGTCAAAATCGTCTCCTGACACATCGAAATACTCCAGCACCGCAGCTCTTGTTGCCGCCTTTCCCTTCTCCGTGATCAGAATATTCACAGGCTCAAGTATCAGGCTATAGGTCTTCTCACTGTTTGCAAGGACATTTCCATTTCTGTCCAGTATCTCGCCTCTCTCATACGGAATATCCGTGGAATTGTAGTCCATCTGCAGAACCACAGCCTCCGAATACTCCTTTCCATTTGCCACGTTGATGTACACAACTCTTATGGTGAGTGCCACCAGAACTCCCACCACCAGCAAATATGCGATCTTGGTCTTTCTTCTCATTCCTTTTAAAAATAGCTTTGATCTCTTTGACATTTTATCTTTCCACCTTAAAAATTAAATATCCCTAAGACTACTTGGCCTTAGGGACATCCTTGTACTGTACTACGTAATCATCATTATTCTGTGAATAGTATAATGTTTGTCCCGGCTGTGAGTATACCATGCCGAGCTTAGTAGTTGCAATATTATATATCTCATCCAGATCTGTCATGGAATCAAGTCCTGCGCTGTAGCTTGCATTCTCGTCAAGCTGTGTTGCCACCTGGCTCTTCAGCGTTGCCACTGACCCCTTCTGTGACTTGACATCTGATGTAAGTTTCAGAAGATAACAGCACAGCGCCACCGCAACGATTATCGCAGCAACCATGCCCGCCGTATATCTTATTTGTGCATTTGTAACTGCCTTTCTCTGTGCCTTTCTGGCTGCAAGCTCTCGTCTCTCTCTGTTAGTCAGATGAGATGATCCCTGTTTCTTTCTTCGCGCCGGCTGTGGAGCTCTCTCAGGTCTCACTGAAGGCTGTGGTCTTCTCGCCGGAGCGGCTGAGCCTCTGACTACAGCTTCGCGGGATCTGTTACGTCCAGCCCGGTCATCATAATTCAGTTGTCTTGCAGAACTACCCTCTGTGTAGTATCTTCTATCTGCCATCTATATCGCCTCTTTCATTTATATCTGTCAAATTGCCTCAAACACTCTGAGCTTTGAGCTCTTTGATCTGGAATTCTCCTCAAGCTCCCTTTCTCCCGGTATGATCGGTTTCCTCGTTATCACCTTGCCGAGAGGCTTTCTTCCGCATGTGCACACCGGAAAGTTCGGTGGACAAATGCATGGATTTTCATTTTTCCTGAATGCTAGCTTCACTATCCGGTCCTCAAGGGAATGGAATGTAATGATACACAATCTTCCTCCCGGATTCAGGCTTGCTATCATGCCGTCTATTGAATCCCTGAGCACATCAAGCTCTCTGTTAAGCTCTATCCTGATTGCCTGAAATGTCTGCTTGGACGGATGTCCCTGCCCATTCCTTGCCTTTGCCGGTATGGAGCCACGGATTATATCGTTGAGCTCTTCGGTGGTCTCTATCACCTTGTTCTCACGATACTTGCATATATGATATGCAATACTCTTTGCATATCTCTCCTCTCCGTAATCCTTAAGTATACGGAACAGCTCAGCCTCGGAATAATCATTAACTATATCTTTTGCAGTCTTTGTCTGCCGGTTGTCCATCCTCATATCCAGTGGAGCATCAACCCGATATGTGAATCCTCTATCCGCATTATCGAGTTGATATGAAGACACCCCCAGATCAAGGAGTATCCCGTCCACCTTCTGTATGTTCAGTTCATCCAATATTCTTCTGAAATTCTGGTAATTATCCCTGACTATGGTCACCTTATCCCCATACGGCTCAAGTCTCTTCGACGCTGCAGCTATGGCATCCTCATCCTGGTCGATACCTATAAGCCTGCCACCCTCACCAAGTCTCTTCACAATCTGCTCTGAGTGTCCGGCTCCCCCTAATGTGCCATCCACGTAGATGCCATCCGGCTTGATATTCAGGTTGTCGATGGTCTCCTCAAGCAAGACCGACTTGTGCGCAAATTCCATAATCAATTACCATTCTCTTCTAAAAACTAAAATCAAGTGCATCAAGCTCATCTGCAAGCTCGTCCATGCTGGCCTGATTATCACTCATGTTCTCAGGGTCATCCCACTCTTCCTTGCTCCAGATCTCCGCTTTCTCACCGTTACCGATGACATACACATCCTTGTCTATATGTGCATATTCTCTCTGCTTCGGAGATAGAAGTATTCTTCCCTGTGCATCCGGCTCACACTTGACCGCTCCGGCAAGAAAACCTCTCTTGAAGGCTCTGGCCGTTCTGTTGGTCATAGGAAGCTTGTTCAGCTTCTCAACGAACTCCTCCCACTCTGTCATTCCATATACATAGAGACAGCAGTCGATTCCTTTGGTTACCATGAATGACTCCCCGAGTTCCGAACGAAGTTTTAATGGCATGATCAGTCTTCCTTTTGCATCAAGCTTATGTTCATATTCACCTGATAAGCATCTGGACATCCCGATCTCCTCCTTTCGTATAACTCCGGTTAAATCACCACTTTCCACCACTTAGTTGCACAGTAATGCCACTTGTAACCACTATTCTATACTATAGCCCCCCAAATTGCAACCCTGTTATATGAAAAAAGTATGTGCAAATACGCAAAAAAGCCTGTAGTTCTGACAGTCTTAACTGTCAAACCTACAGGCTTTTTGTGGTGGGGACAAATCCCAGTTTTTTTCCATTTCGTGGGGGATATCTCCACCTTGTGGGTATTTATCTGTATTGTCTCCCTGTTATATTATTTTTATTGCCACTTTTTCTGCGCTGAAATGCTATTTTGTGGCATCTTTGTCATTTCTCTTTTTTTCTCCAGCGTCATCTGATCCACCACTGATCTCCACTTCTGTACCGGCAGCGTCTGCTTCACCACTGGTCTCCACATCTGTATCCGCAGGATCACTTTCGCCACTAATCTTCACTTCTGTGCCAGCGGCGTCTCCCATCACTGCAGCAGGCCAGCCTTTCCTGGCACATCTTACATAATTTATGACAAGCAGTACCACGGCAGTTACAAAGCATACAAGTGCAAGCGCCTGGGATACCTTAATCCCTGTATTGCCGATCATCAGGGAATCACTTCTGAGACCTTCGATGATAAATCTTCCAAGTCCGTATCCGCCCACATATATGAGAGCGAACTCTCCTTTGAATTTCTTGTGCTTTCTATATATAAATAAGAACACAAGCAGCAAAAGATTCCACAGGGACTCATACAGGAATGTCGGGTGGACTGTTATGCAGTCCATTCCGTCTATATTCATCACATTGTCCAGCATCTTCTGTGTGATGACCCCGGTTCTCTCCAGATAATCAAGATTGCCCTCTGATCTGTAGTAATCAAGAGGAATCGCCATGGCCATCTTACTGTTCGTATATGCGCCAAATGCTTCTCTGTTAAAGAAGTTGCCAAATCTTCCAAGTATCTGCCCGATCAGTATTCCGAATGTGGCTGTATCCGCCATGAGCACAAAGCTTACTTTTCTCACCTTGCAGAAGATTACCGCTGTGATGACTCCTGCGATGATTCCACCGTATATGGCAAGTCCGCCGCCTCTGATATTCAGCATGGCTTTGAGTGTAGCTCCCACATCACCCTGCACTATATACTGGTCAAGTCTGAACAGAATGTAGTAAAGTCTTGCTCCAAGTATGGCCGGAATGATAAGTATAAGTATGAAATCCAGATACATTTCCGGATTCTGTTTTGTTCTCTTTGCCTCGTTTGTGACGAGTACATATGCCAGCAGGAATCCTATCATGATGATGATCCCGTAAAACCTCACCTCAAAGCTTCCTATATTGATATGGTCACCTATGTTTCTGAGGGTTATCCCAAGATTCGGAAAGAATATGCTTCTAAAATATTCTGATATCTGAGACATATCATTACATCCTCCTATATTCTATTGTGAAGCAGATGCAATCTGATCTTATCCGCACTACATCTGTGTCATCACAAAGATTATTTTATACATTAAACTTGAAGAGTATAACATCTCCATCCTCAACCACATATTCCTTGCCTTCCTGTCTTACAAGGCCTTTCTCCTTAGCTGCAAGCATGCTTCCGCAGTCCATGAGATCCTTGTAGCTGACAACCTCCGCCTTGATAAATCCTCTCTCAAAGTCTGAGTGGATCTTGCCAGCTGCTCCAGGTGCCTTCGTTCCCTTCTTGATGGTCCATGCCCTTGACTCTGTCTCTCCGGCTGTCAGATAACTGATAAGACCAAGAAGTGAGTAACTTGCCTTTATAAGCTTGTCAAGACCAGACTCTTTAACTCCAAGATCCTCGAGAAACATCTTCTTCTCCTCATCATCAAGCTCTGCCAGCTCCTGTTCTATCTGTGCACATACTACAAATACCTCTGCATCGAAGTCCTTTGCGTATTCCTTTACCTTCTGCACGTTCTCATTTGAAGCGCCATCGTCCGCAATGTCTTCCTCGCCTACATTTGCGGCAAATATTACAGGCTTCCATGTGAGAAGGTTATATTCCTCTATCCACGCCTGCTCGTCCTCATCTGCGACCTCTATGGTCTTTGCAAGCTTACCATCCTCAAGGTGAGCCTTGATCCTCTGCTGGAAGTCAAGCTCCTTCGCAAGCATCTTGTCATTTCTTGCACCTCTGATGGTCTTGGAGATTCTTCTGTCGAGCACCTCTATATCTGAGAATATCAGCTCCAGATTGATGGTCTCTATATCTCTGATCGGGTCTACGGAACCGTCAACGTGGATGACATTTGTATCCTCAAAACATCTTACAACGTGAACGATGGCATCAACCTCTCTGATGTTCGCAAGGAACTGGTTTCCAAGTCCTTCTCCCTTTGATGCGCCCTTTACAAGACCCGCGATATCTACAAATTCTATAACAGCAGGTGTTGTCTTGGCTGAGTTGTACATCTCTGTGAGCTTGTCCAGCCTCTCATCCGGCACTGCAACGATTCCTACGTTTGGATCTATTGTACAGAACGGATAGTTAGCTGATTCCGCTCCTGCCTTTGTAAGTGAATTGAAAAGTGTACTCTTTCCCACGTTTGGGAGTCCTACGATACCTAATTTCATTTTATATATTTCCTCCTTAAAAACCTTGATTTTATGCGGCTTTACAGGCTTCGTATTTCGCTGGTGTACCAATTAGTGTACCAATCTTGTTATATTCGC
>OLJA01001330.1_pt1 | contig 12899 bp, 8 predicted proteins | sample 1601401 | NCBI WGS metagenome assembly OLJA01 (sample SAMN01915217, study PRJEB22387) | human gut metagenome | isolation source: stool | host: Homo sapiens | place: USA | reverse complement strand
TCGGAAAAAGACGTGCTGAAGCTGGTGAATACCCTTATCGCCAACACCAAGGGCGAGGGTGAAAAATCAGCAGAAGATTTTTGGGTGAAGTCGGAACGGCTGTTCTACACCGCGCTTATCGGCTACATCTGGTATGAGGCCCCGGCAGAAGAAATGAACTTCACCACCCTGCTGGAAATGATAAATGCCAGTGAAGCCCGCGAGGACGACCCGGAGTTTCAAAGCCCAGTGGACCTCATGTTTGAACGGCTGGAACAGAAAGACCCGGACCACTTCGCCGTCCGGCAGTACAAAAAGTTTTTGCTGTCGGCGGGCAAGACCCGTTCCTCCATCCTGATAAGCTGCGGTGCCCGTTTAGCCCCATTTGACATCCGGGAGGTGCGGGAACTGATGGAGGACGATGAAATGGAGCTGGACACCATCGGGGATGAAAAGACGGTGCTGTTTTTGATTATGAGCGACACGGACACCACCTTCAACTTCATTCTTGCCATGCTCCAAAGCCAGCTTATCAACCTGCTGTGTGACCGTGCGGATGATAAATACGGCGGTCGGCTGCCTGTCCATGTACGGCTGATTCTGGACGAGTTCGCCAACATCGGGCAGATTCCCAACTTCGACAAGCTGATCGCCACCATCCGCAGCCGGGAAATCTCGGCATCCATCATTTTGCAGAGCCAGTCGCAGCTGAAAGCCATCTACAAAGATGCGGCCGAAATCATTTCGGACAACTGCGATTCTGTTCTCTTTTTGAGTGGGCGGGGCAAGAATGCCAAAGAGATCTCCGATGCGCTGGGGAAAGAGACCATCGACAGTTTCAACACCAGCGAGAACCGGGGTTCTCAAACCTCCCACGGACTGAACTATCAAAAATTAGGAAAGGCGTTGATGTCAGAGGACGAAATCGCAATCATGGACGGCGGCAAATGTATTTTGCAGCTGCGGGGCGTGAGGCCGTTCTTCTCGGAGAAGTTCGACATCACCAAGCACCCGCACTACAAATACCTTGCAGACGCGGACAAGAAAAACACCTTTGATGTGGACAGGTTCTTATCCACCCTGCGCCGGAAACGGCAGCAGGTAGTCGCACAGGACGAAAGTTTTGACCTGTACGAAATCGACCTGTCGGATGAAGATGCAGCCGCCGAATGAGGCGGCATTTTTTGAAAAAATAATTTTGAGTGCCGCAGAACAAGCGGCAGAAAGTGAGGACCTTATGGAATTTTTCAACAGCGCAGTCGATACTTTGCAGACCATCGTGGTCGGTCTGGGCGGTGCCCTGTGTGTCTGGGGCGGCATCAACCTGTTGGAGGGCTATGGACAGGATAACCCCGGCAGCAAGAGCCAGGGCGTGAAGCAGCTGGTCGCGGGCGGCGGCGTTGCCCTGATCGGCGTGACCCTTGTCCCGCTGCTGTCCGGGCTGCTGGGCTAAGTCCTGCATCGCTGCCCACAATTTTCCGAACAACTAACACTTAAAATCCTACTCCGCGCTCTCCCGGAAAAGTGGGAGGGCGCGGGAAAGGAGGTATCTTTGCTTGATTAGTGAGATCATCGAGAAATGGATAAAAGGCATTTTGATAGATGGCATCACGGGCAACCTCTCCGGCCTGTTCGACAACGTGAACGCCAAGGTGGGCGAAATCGCTTCGGACGTTGGTTCTACCCCGCAGGCATGGAACAGCGGCATTTTCAATATGCTGCGCAGTCTTTCCGAAACGGTGGTGCTGCCCATTGCAGCGGCTATCCTTGCCCTTGTGATGTGCCATGAGCTTATCCAGATGATTACCGAAAAGAACAATATGCACGACTTTGACACCTCCATGTTCTTCCGCTGGATTTTCAAGTCTGCCTTTGCCATCCTCATTGTCAGCAACACATGGAATATCGTTATGGGTGTGTTCGATGCCACCCAGAGCGTTGTCAACCAAAGCTCCGGCGTTATCATCGGTGAAACATCCATCCACTTTGACCGCCTGATACCCGGACTGGAATTTCAGCTGGAAAGCATGACCATTGGCAGTCTGCTCAGCCTGTGGTTCCAGACCCTTGTGGTGGGCCTGACCATGAACATCCTGTCTATCTGTATTTTCCTTGTGACCTACGGCCGCATGATCGAGATTTATGTTGTGACCGCACTGGGGCCTATCCCGCTGGCGACCATGGGCAGCAGCGAGTGGCGCAGCACCGGGCAGAACTATTTGAAATCGCTTTTGGCGTTAGGCTTCCAAGCGTTCCTGATTATGATTGTCGTGGGCATCTATGCGGTGCTGATACGCAACATTTCAGGCGCAGCGGACATTGCCGGGGCCATCTGGGGCTGCATGGGCTACACCGTGCTGCTCTGCTTCTGTCTGTTCAAGACCGGCAGCATCAGCAAGTCGGTGTTCGGTGCCCATTGAGAAAGGAGCGTTTGAATGGCGTATGTGACCGTTCCCAAAGATTTGACCCATGTAAAATCCAAAGTCTTATTCGGGCTGACCAAGCGGCAGCTGGTCTGCTTCGGCGGTGCGCTCCTCACGGGCGGACCGCTTTATTTTTTGGCCCGGAACTATCTTTCCAACAGTGCAGCGGCCCTGCTGATGATTTTTGCCATGCTGCCGGGACTGCTGTTCGCTCTGTTTGAGCGGCACGACCAGCCCCTTGAAGTAGTGATTCAGCAAATGATTCAGTGCTGCTTTATTCGTCCCAAGGAAAGGCCCTATCAGACCAACAATGCTTACGCCGCCCTTGTGCGGCAATACCAAATGGAACAGGAGGTAAAGGCCATTGTCCAGAAAAACGATACCCCGCGAAACCGAAAAGCCCAAAAAGCTCACCCGCGCCCAGAAAAAAGAAATTGATGCCGTTCTCCGCAAGTACAAGGGTGACGGCAAGCCCCGCACGGCACAGGCCACCATCCCGTATGAGGCCATCTACCCGGACGGTGTGTGCCGCATTGACCGACGCACATTCTCCAAGTGCATTGCCTTTGAGGACATCAGCTATCAGCTGGCCCAGCCGGAAACGAGGACCGCCATCTTTGAACACCTGTGCGACCTGTACAACTATGTGGATGCTTCCATCCATGTGCAGCTTTCGTTTTTGAATCGCAAGGTTGACCCGGTGCAGTACGCAAAAAGTTTTGAGATCGCACCGCAGGGGGATGATTTTGACGACATCCGCGCCGAGTACACCGCCATCCTGCAAAAGCAGCTTGCCAGCGGAAACAACGGCATTGTCAAAACCAAATACCTGACCTTCACCATCGAGGCAGACAATCTAAAAACCGCACGGGCGCGGCTGACCCGCATTGGCCTTGACCTGCTGGGCTATTTCAAGACCATGGGCTGTGTGGCACACGTTATGGACGGGCAGGAGCGTTTGGAAGTTCTGCACGGCATCTTCCACCCGGACGGCGAACCGTTCCGTTTTGACTGGGACTGGCTGGCACCCTCCGGCCTGTCTACCAAGGATTTTGTGGCCCCGTCCTCCCTCTGTTTCGGTACGGCCAAAACCTTTGGTTTGGGCGGCAAGTATGGAGCTGTGAGCTTTTTACAAATCCTTGCGCCGGAACTTTCGGACGAAATGCTGGCCGACTTCCTCAAAACGGAAAGCGGCATTCTCGTCAATCTCCATGTGCAGGCCATCGACCAGACCGAGGCCATCAAAACCATCAAGCGGAAGATCACAGACCTTGACGCCATGAAGATTCAGGAGCAGAAAAAGGCTGTCCGTTCCGGGTACGACATGGACATCCTGCCCAGCGACCTTGCCACTTACGGCGAGGACGCCAAAAAGCTGCTGAACAAATTGCAGACCCGGAACGAACGGCTTTTCATGCTGACCTTTCTTGTGCTGAATGTGGCCGACACCAAGCAAAAGCTGGGCAACGATGTGTTCCAAGCCGCAGGTGTGGCACAGAAGTATAACTGCTCGCTTGTCCGGCTGGACTACCAGCAGGAACAGGGCCTTGTGTCCAGCCTGCCGCTGGGCATCAACCAGATAAAGATTCAGCGCAGCCTTACCACCTCCAACGTGGCGGTGTTCGTGCCCTTTGTGACGCAGGAGCTTTTCCAGAGCGGTGCGGCCATGTACTACGGCATCAACGCAAAATCCCACAACATGATCATGCTGGACCGCAAGCAGGCCCGGTGTCCCAACGGCTTGAAGCTGGGCACGCCCGGCAGCGGCAAATCCATGAGCTGCAAGTCCGAAATCGTCAGTGTGTTTTTAACGACTGCTGACGATATTTTTATTTCAGACCCAGAGGCCGAGTATTACCCGCTGGTCAAGCGGCTGCATGGGCAGGTCATCAAACTTTCGCCCACCAGCAAGGACTATGTGAATCCTCTGGACATCAACCTGAATTATTCCGAAGATGACAGCCCGCTGGCCTTGAAGTCGGATTTTGTGCTGTCGTTCTGTGAGCTGGTCATGGGCGGCAAAACAGGTCTGGAAGCGATTGAACGCACCGTGATAGACCGTGCCGTGAAAGCCATCTACCGCCCCTATCTGGCGAATCCCTGCCCGGAGAATATGCCGATTTTGTCTGACCTCCACCAAGCCCTGCTCGACCAGCACTTGCCGGAAGCGGACCGGGTGGCGCAGGCACTCGACCTGTATGTATCCGGCTCGCTGAACGTTTTCAACCACAAAACGAATGTGGACATCCACAACCGGCTCGTGGCCTTTGACATCAAAGAGTTAGGCAAGCAGTTAAAAAAACTGGGGATGCTCATTATCCAAGACCAGATATGGGGCCGCGTCACCCAGAACCGCAGCCAAGGCCGGGCTACATGGTATTTTGCAGACGAGTTCCACTTGCTCTTGAAAGAGGAACAGACCGCCGCGTACAGTGCCGAGATTTGGAAACGCTTCCGCAAATGGGGCGGCGTGCCCACAGGCGCCACCCAGAATGTGAAGGACCTTCTTTCTTCCCCGGAGATCGAGAACATTCTGGAAAACAGCGACTTCATCACGCTGCTGAATCAGGCATCCGGCGACCGCAAAATCCTTTCGGAACGGCTGAACCTCTCCGCAGACCAGCAGAAGTACATTGACAATTCCGAACCGGGCGAAGGACTGCTGATTTTTGAAAATGTGGTGCTGCCGTTTTCCAATCCCATTCCGAAAAACACCCAGCTCTATAAAATTATGACCACCCGGCTCAGCGAGGTGGTGGAACTATGAGCCTAACGCATTTCAGTTTGTTTTCCGGCATCGGCGGCATCGACCTTGCCGCGGAAGCAGCGGGGTTCACCTCTGTCTGTCAATGCGAGTGGGCAGCCTTTCCCGCCGCTGTGCTGGCAAGCCACTGGCCGGAGGTGCCCCGCTTTCAGGACATCACCACCGTAACAAAGGAGGCTTTCTTTGAAAAAACAGGACTTCGCACCGTCACCCTCATTTCAGGCGGCTTCCCGTGCCAGCCGTTCTCCACCGCAGGGCGGCAGCGCGGCTTCCACGATGAACGCTACCTGTGGCCCGAAATGCTGCGGGTTATCCGGGAATTGCAGCCCCGTTGGGTGCTTGGAGAAAATGTTGCTGGCTTCCTCCGTATGGGGCTCGACAAAACGCTCATTGACTTGGAGCAGGCAGGTTACGATGTTCGGGTTTTCGTATTACCTGCTGCTGCCGTTGGCGCGTGGCACGAACGGAAACGGGTATTCATCATCGGCTCCGCTGCTTCCCACGCCCCTTGCCAGCGACACCGGGGATGTGGGCAAGGGGCTGGACATCCAAATCTCTGCGAACGGCAGCTACCGCAAGATGAACAAGGATGGCAAAGCGTGGACGGCGCGGCTTTCCCATGTGGTCTACCGCATGACCCCCACCACGCTGGAAAAGCCCTACCTCAACCCGGACTGGGTAGAGTGGCTGATGGGTTTCCCGCGCAAATGGACGGACATTCCCTTTGGGCCGAAGAACCCGCCGACATCCCGCGCCTGACCGAAGAGGTGCCGAACCGCAGCAAGCGGATGAAAACACTGGGCAATGCAGTTTCGCCGCCGCAGGTGTTCCCGATTCTCAAATACATTGCGGACATTGAAACGGGCCGCTGTCCGATGGGAGGTGAAGAACTTTGAAAGAATTGCAGGCAAAAGCCAAAGTCACCCAGACCATGACCCGTGACGGTCTGGTGGTGGAAAATCAAGCGGACGGCACTGTGGAGAACGTTTCCAGCCGGGAGGCGGAACAGGATTATTCTACGGATTCCGAGGGCAAGATCGAAAAAATACTGGAACGCACCGAGGACGTAAAGGACAAGCACAAGGCAAAGAAAAAAGCCAAACAAGCTGCGGAAACCGCCGAGAGTGAAGATGGTCTGCACCGTTCCGCCGCCCGTCTGGAACTGACCGAAGAAGAACGGGCAGACCCGGCGTTGCAGCCGTACATCCAAAAGGCGGAAGCGAAAGCCGACAAACTGGATGCAGCCCGCGCCGCTTTGCCGAAAAAGCGTGTTCCGGTCAAGGGAAAAGTCTACGATGCTGTCAGCGGCAAGGCGAAATCCACCCTGCGTTTTGAGCAGCAGGACAAAGCTCCGCCCAGCCTGAAACCAAACCCGGCCAGCCGCCCGCTATCGGAAGCACTGCTGTTCGCTCACGGAAAAATCCACGAGGTCGAACACGAAAATGTGGGCGTGGAGGGCGGCCACAAGGGTGAAGAACTGGTGGAGCGTCAGACCGCCAAAGCCATCCGCAGCGGCATCCGGCACCACAAGATGAAGCCCTACAAGGCCGTGGAAAAGGCAGAGCGTCAGCTCATGTCTGCCAATGCAGAATACTTTTACCAGAAATCCTTGCGGGACAATCCGCAAATTGCACAGGCGGCCAGCAACCCCATTTCCCGGATGTGGCAGAAACGGCGTATCAAACAGCAGTATGCCAAAGCTGCACGGCAGGCCGGACAAGCCGCCGCGCAGGGTGCAGCCGCCACCGCAGAGAACGGTTTCCGGGTAACGAAGCTGGCGGCCGAGGGCGGCGAACGGGTAGCCGAATTTGCGGCCCGGAACTGGAAAACCATTCTGATCGTGGCGGTGTTCGGTCTGCTGGCTCTGCTCTTGATAACGGGTTTGCAGTCCTGCACCGTGATGGCGGGCACCGCTGGAACCGGCGTGACGGCATCCTCTTACTTTTCCAAGGACAAGGATATGCTGGGTGCAGAGAAAGCCTACGCCAAGCTGGAACAAAAACTGCAACGGTATCTCGACACCTACGAGGCCACCCACAACTACGATGAATACCATTTTTATCTGGACGAAATCGAGCATGACCCCTATGTGCTGATCTCGATTTTGTCCGCGCTCCATGATGGCGTTTTTACATTGGCCGAGGTGCAGGGCGAACTTGAAATGCTCTTTGAAAAGCAGTACATCCTGACCGAGACCGTGACCATGCAGATACGTTACCGTACAAAAATGATGGTCATTATTGGCCCGTATGGTGTGCCGCAAGTTATCACCTACCAAGAACCGTATGAATACTACATCTGCACGGTCAAGCTGAAAAACAAGGATTTGTCCCATTTGCCCGTGGAAGTGCTGACCGAAGAACAGCTCAGTGCCTATTCGCTCTATATGCGCACGCTGGGCAACCGGCCGGATTTGTTCGGGCAGGCACAGTACCCCAATGCGTCCACCATCAAGCAGCCCACCTACTACGATATTCCCCCGGAAGCACTAAAGGATGATAGGTTTGCCGCCATGATGGAGGAAGCCACGAAGTACATCGGCTACCCGTATGTGTGGGGCGGCAGTTCGCCCAGCACCAGCTTTGATTGCAGCGGCTACATTTCGTGGGTGCTGAATCACTCCGGCTGGAACGTGGGCCGCCAGACCGCACAGGGCCTTTACAACCTCTGTACTCCTGTTTCGACGGCGCAGGTCAAACCGGGCGACCTTGTGTTTTTCAAGGGAACCTACGATACCCCCGGCGTGAGCCATTGCGGTATCTATGTGGGCAATTCCATCATGCTGCACTGCGGCGACCCTATCTCTTACACAAACCTCAACTCAAAATATTGGCAGGAACATTTTTACAGCTATGGGCGTTTACCGTGACGCCAGAAAGGATTTTGTATGGCAAAAAGACTTTCCCGCATTGAGCGCGACATTGAACGGCTCAAAGAAAAAATCAGCGAATACCAGCAGCAGTTGAAAGAACTGGAAGCTGCAAAGACCGAACAGGAAAATTTGCAGATCATTCAGTTGGTGCGCAGCATGAATATGAAGCCGGACGAGTTTGCGGCCTTCCTGCGCAGCGGTGCGCTGAACGCCGCTCCTACCGTCACCCCGTACCACAAACAGGAGGATGCCGCCGATGAAACCTGACAACTGGAACCGTTTCGCTGCCGGACTGCTGGCTATCCTGCTCTGCCTCTGCTCCTTTTCCATGCCCGCTTTCGCAAGCGGTACTGACCCTGCCCCGGAACCTCTGCCGGAGATTATCGAAGAAGAACCCACTACGGGCGGCATGGAGCCGGAGGGTGTGCCCATCACGCCCAAGGGCAATGCAACACTGGTGGATGACTTTTACGGCGACAAGCAGCTTATCACAGTGACCACCAAGGCCGGGAATTATTATTACATTCTCATTGACCGTGCCAACGAGGACAAGGAAACGTCCGTTCACTTCCTGAACCAAGTGGACGATGCCGACTTGCTGGCCCTGCTGGATGAAGAACCGCAGACCACCGAGGTCTGCACCTGCACGGTGAAATGTGAGGCCGGAAACGTCAACGAAAACTGCCCCTTGTGTGAAAAGAGCCTGCGCAACTGCACGGCCCCGGAAGCGGTGAAAACCGACACCGAAACGCCGCAGGAAAAGCCCAAGTCCAACATGGGCAGTCTGATGATCCTGCTGGTGCTGGCTCTGGCGGGCGGCGGCGCGGCCCTCTATTATTTCAAGTTCCGCAAGCCCAAGGCCGATACCACCGGGCACGATGATCTGGACGAATACGATTTTGGCGAGGACGAGGATGCAGACGAGGAACCGGCTGAAATCGAGATTCATTCGGAGGACGGACAGGAGGACGAAACATGAGCTTTCAGCTGGTGATCGCCGAAAAACCCAGTGTGGCCCGCAGCATTGCCGCCGTGATCGGGGCCACTGAAAAGCAAAACGGCTATTGGCAGGGCGGCGGGTATCTGGTCAGCTGGTGCATCGGGCATCTGGTGTCCTTTGCGGAAGCGGGCCAGTACGATGAAAAATACTGCAAGTGGCGGTATGAAGATTTGCCCATCCTGCCCCAGCCGTGGCAGTTCATTGTCCCGGACGAAAAGAAACAGCAGTTTGAAGTTCTGCGTGCCCTGCTCAACCGCCCGGATGTGGACAGTGTGACTGCCGCAACCGACGCAGGCCGGGAGGGAGAACTGATCTTCCGCTTTGTCTACCAAATGGCCGGCTGCACGAAACCCGTAAAGCGGCTCTGGATTTCCAGCATGGAGGATGCCGCTATCCGGGAGGGCTTTGCAAACCTGCGCCCGGATTCGGATTATGATGCTCTGTATCAATCGGCCCTCTGCCGTGCAAAGGCGGATTGGCTGGTGGGCATCAATGCAACGCGGCTGTTTTCGGTGCTGTATCACAAAACCCTGACGGTAGGCCGGGTGCAGACCCCGACGCTGAAAATGCTGGTGGACCGGGATGCAAAAATTCTGCGCTTCCAGAAAGAAAAGTATTACACGGTCGGCATCCATTCCGGCAGCCTGAAAGCAGACAGTGGGCGCATTGCGGATGCAGAAACCGCAAATTCTCTCAAAGAAAAATGCACGGGTGCAGTTGCCGTCTGTACTTCTGTCAAGCGGGAGAAAAAGACAGAACAGCCGCCCAAGCTCTATGACCTGACCACCTTGCAGCGGGAAGCAAACCGCTTGTTCGGATTTACGGCAAAGCAGACCCTTGATTATGCCCAGCAGCTTTACGAAAAGAAACTGCTGACCTATCCCCGCACCGACAGCCAATATCTGACCGAGGATATGGGCCAGACAGCACAACATCTTGTGTCTGACCTGCTGGGGCTGCTGCCCTTTGCCCAAGGGCTTGACTTGACCCCGGAAGTGGGCCGGATTCTGAACAGCAAAAAGGTATCGGACCACCACGCCATCCTTCCCACGGCCGAATTTGTAAAACAGGGCTTCACCGGCCTTGCGGAAAGTGAGTGCAAGCTGATGAACCTTGTCTGCTCCAAACTGCTCTGTGCGGTGGCCGCACCCCACGAGTACGAAACAGTGACCGCCGTGTTCTCCTGTGCAGGGAACGAGTTCACCGCCAAGGGAAAGACCGTGCTTGTCCCCGGCTGGAAAGAGATCGACCAGCGGTTCCGCTCCACTCTGAAAGCAGACGGTGAAGAAGAAACGGAAGCGATGAACACCCTGCCAGAACTGGCCGAGGGGCAGAGTTTCCGCGTAACTTCTACCGTATCGGAACACTTCACATCCCCGCCGAAAGCCTACACCGAAGATACGCTCCTGTCGGCAATGGAGCGGGCCGGGACCGAGGATATGCCGGAGGACAAGGTGAATTGCTCCGCAGGAGCAAGAGAGGGTGGCCTGGGCCAAGCGGAACGTAAGGGGCTGGGCACTCCCGCCACCCGCGCCGCGATTCTGGAAAAGCTGGTGCAAATGGGCTTTGTGCAGCGCAAGGGCAAACAGCTTGTCCCCACCAAGGACGGCATCAATCTGGCGGTGGTTCTGCCGGAAAGCCTGACCTCTCCCGCTCTGACTGCTGAATGGGAAAACCGTCTGACCGAGATTGCCAAGGGCAATGCAGACCCGGACGAGTTCATGGCCGAAATTGAAGCGCAGGTGCGTCAGCTGGTCAAGACCTATTCCTGCATCAGCGCGGACAAACAAAACCTGTTCCAGTCGGAACGGGTTATCATCGGCAAGTGTCCCCGGTGTGGTGAAAACGTCTACGAGGGCAAGAAAAACTTCTACTGCGGAAATCGTGGCTGTCAGTTCGTAATGTGGAAGAATGACCGCTTCTTTGAGCAGCGAAAAAAGGCGTTCACACCGAAGATCGCCGCTGCTCTGCTCAAAAACGGTAAGGCAAAGGTCAAGGGCCTCTATTCCGAAAAGACAGGCAAAACCTATGATGCAACGGTGCTTCTGGCAGATACGGGAGGCAAGTACGTCAATTACCGGGTAGAGCGCAAAGAGTAAGGCAAAAATACGAGGGCCGGTTATGGTAAGGTGAAGCATTCATTTTGCCATAACCGGCTCTCTCTATCCGTAGGATAGCAAAAAAGGAGTGTGACCAAATGAGCGAATTATTTTCCATCCAGCTGCAAAATCGGCAGCAGCAAGGCAGGGATGGCGTCTGGCTGGACCTGCCCACTACAACCGAACAGGTACAAGCGGCCCTGCGGCAAATCGGCATTTCGTCCGATAATCCGCAGGGCCTTTTCATTTCCGGCTATTTTGCCGAGGAAGAAAAGCGTTTTGCCATCCCCTACAACATGGTGCTGGCATCCAATGTGGACGAACTGAACTTTCTGGCATCACGACTGGAAACACTCTCTACCGGGGAACGCGCAGAGCTGAACGCCGCCCTGCAAGCCCCGCAGAGTGAGCTTTTCAGCATCGGGAGAATCACCGACTTTCCCGAAAACGTGGACTACTATGTGCATCTGCCGGATGTGCACGGGCCTGCCCAGCTAGGAGATTACTACCTGAATCGCTCCGGCATGGTGGATATGCCGGAAGAATGGAAAGGCGGCATCGACACGGCACAGTTTGGCCGGTATGTGGCTCAGCAGGAACAGGGTGCGTTCACCCAGTACGGCTACCTTGTCAAAAGCGGGGACGAGTGGCAGAAAGTCCACGAGGGCCAGCCCGTGCCGGAGGAATACCGGGTGCTGTCCTTTCCCGCGCCGGAAGTTCTGCGGGATGCGGCCAACATCCCGCCGCCTGTTCAGCCTGAAACGGAACCGCAGAAAGTTATCCCCATCATCCTGAACGGCAAAGACAGCGCGGAACGGATGAAAGAAATTACGGACCGGCTGGAAACAGGGATTCAAGAGCTGTTCGACAGCGACCGCTACAAAGCCTACCTCACCACGATGGCGAAATTCCACAATTACAGCTTCAACAACACCTTGCTGATCGCCATGCAAGGCGGCCAACTGGTGGCGGGCTTCAACAAGTGGAAAGACACGTTCCACCGCACCGTAAAGAAAGGCGAAAAAGGCATCAAAATCCTTGCTCCTGCGCCGTACAAGGTCAAGCAGAAGATGGAAAAGCTGGACGAACAGGGCAAGCCGATTCTGGACAAGGACGGCAAGCCGCTGACGGAAGAAAAAACGGTGCAGATTCCGGCCTTTAAGGTGGTTTCCGTGTTCGATGTCAGCCAGACCGAGGGCGAACCGCTGCCATCTATCGCAGTGAATGAACTGTCCGGCAGCGTGCAGGACTATCAAGATTTTTTCAAAGCGTTGGAGCAAGCTTCCCCGGTGCCCATCGGGTTTGAGGACATCGAGGGCGGGGCGCATGGGTATTTTCATCTGCTCGACAACCGCATTGCCATCCAAGAGGGCATGAGCCAGTTACAGACCATCAAGACGGCTATCCATGAAATTGCCCACGCCAAACTTCACGCCATCGACCCCACCGACCCGGAACAGACCAACCGCCCGGACAACCGCACCCGCGAGGTGCAGGCCGAAAGCGTAGCTTATGCAGTCTGCCAGCACTACGGGCTGGACACATCCGAGTATTCCTTTGGTTATGTGGCCGGGTGGAGTTCGGGCCGGGAACTGGCCGAGTTGAAAGCCTCTCTGGAAATTATCCGCAATACGGCCCATGAACTGATCTCCGCACTGGACGAACATCTGGCAGAACTGCGCCAGCAGCGGGAAACAGAACTTTCCACTGCACAGGAGGCTGCATTTGCGCTGGACAACGGCAATACGCTGTTCATCCAGAC